>APMI01000454.1_pt1 | contig 266838 bp, 273 predicted proteins | sample 667938 | NCBI WGS metagenome assembly APMI01 (sample SAMN01084076, study PRJNA167559) | wastewater metagenome | biome: Wastewater | place: Denmark: Ejby Moelle, Odense | collected 2011-11-28
GAATTCGCCTGCCCATTAATGGGATAAATCCCATAAGAATTGGCGCATAGACAATCTTTGCCAGCAAATGTCAAGGGGAAAAAGCAATTATTTCCCATATGGCACAATGCCTTTAGCCAATATGCTCTAATTCAAGATATTCATGGGAGCGCATTTCATATAGGCGTGAAGATGTGCGTTCAAATTCAAAGCTTTGGGTGCCGTCAGTATATAATTTATCGGCTTCAACTTCGGCGGTGATAATGGTTTTGCATTTGTTTTCATATAATGCGTCAATCAGATTGCGAAATCTTGTTGCTTCATTTGCCTGATCGCGCCCTAATTTAGGGATGTTTTCAATCATTACCGTATGATAAATACGTGCGATTTGTAAATAATCACGCACCCCAAGTGGGCTGGTTGATGTACCAAAATTTCCGCAAATATCCATAAATTCGAAGCGTGCGCAACCAGCGGCAACTTGGGGAATCGGGATTTCGCGCCCATCATTTATAATTACGGTTTCTTGCGGTTTTGCCCCAAAGGTAAGGCGTTCCCATGCGCGATCCATAAAGTTTTTTGCCCCATTATCAAGTGGGGAATAATAAACCGGCTCGGCCTGTAAGCGTTTTAGGCGGTAATCGCGCTCGGAATCGAGTGAGTGAATCTCAAGCTCTTTTGTCATTCGCTCAAGAAATGGAACAACCAATTGTCGATTAAGGCCGTTTTTATATAATTCCGATGGATGGCGGTTGGAGGTTGCAACCACAACCACCTGCCTATCCCATAAGGCATTAAAAAGGCGACCAAGAACCATTGCATCAGCAATATCGGTTATTTGAAATTCGTCAAAACAAAGCAGGCTGGCTTCGTTGAAAATTTTTTGCGCGATTGGTGGGATGGGGTCGTCACCAGCACCTTTTACATAATGGGGTTGGGCGCGGCGTTGTTTTTCATCCAATTTACGCCATGTGTTAATATCATCATGAACCTTGGCCATAAATTCATGGAAGTGAATGCGCTTTTTAGATGGATAATTCGTATTGTCATAAAATAAATCCATCAGCATGGATTTTCCGCGACCGACCTTGCCATAAATATAAATGCCTTTTGGCATTGGCTCTGGCTTACCAAAAAGGAATTTAATCCGATTGGGTTTAAAACCTTTTAGACGGTTTTCAAGAACGGACAAATATTCCGCCGCTTCTGCTTGCGCTGGGTCAAATTCGATAAGACCAGCAGCAGCTTTTTCGCGATATGCGGTGATTAAGGTCATGCCAATGCCTTAAAAATTAAATAGCCGCCAAGGGCAAATGCAACGCCTGCTATAAAGAAAAATAGCAATGGGTTTTTAAATGACGCGTGTTTCATGCCCCATAAATATGAAATATAAATCATTTTGCAAATGCTAATTGTGCTTATTTATAGTGACAAAGTGATTTTTTTTAGCTATTGCCCGCACCGCCTAGTTATTAGGCGAACTTTGACAACAACAAAAATGCGAAAAAATTAAAAACTTTGTTTTTAATTTTACCCGTGCAAAGGACTAAAAATGACAAATATTATCGACACTCTTAACAAAGAAGAGATTGCCCGCGTTTCAGAAGGCAAAAACATTCCTGAATTTTCACCTGGTGATACATTACGCGTAAACGTAAAAATCAAAGAGGGTGAGCGCGAACGTGTTCAGGCTTATGAAGGCGTTTGTATTGCCCGTTCTGGTGGCGGTCTTTCTGCAAACTTCACTGTTCGTAAAATTTCTTTCGGTGAAGGTGTGGAACGTGTATTCCCGCTTTATTCACCAAATGTTGAATCAATTCAGTTGGTTCGTAAAGGTAAAGTTCGTCGTGCGAAACTTTACTATCTTCGTGACCGTCGCGGTAAATCTGCACGTATCGCAGAACGTACAACTGGTCGTACTTACGAATAATTTGGCGAATAATTGGCGAATAATTTCGCGATTATTTCAAAACCAAAAAGCCTGAACAAAGTTTCGGGCTTTTTTGTTGTTTAAAATTTAGAACTCTTAGAATTTAGCCATTTAAAATTTAGGCTGACTATGTGTATCTGCGGCGGTGCGGTAAATTTGCGCCATTTGTAACGCAATGGCGCGTCCCTGCTTGGCATATGATGCCTCACGTGTGTCTTTATCGGATGGGCAAGGGTTTTGCCCCTGGCCCAAGGATTCGAAACCAGAGTTAAAGGCAACGATTAAAGGATCACGAATATATTCTGCGCTTGGTGCTTCAAGGTCGAGCATGGTTGCCATTTTAGAGCGATAGGTTTGGTCACCTGCGCCCATGCATGAAACCCGCAATGCGTGCAATGCGCCCATAATGCGCGATAATTCCATAAGCTTAGTTTTTTTTGCCGGCTCTATTTCACGTTTGCGGTGTGGGGTTGCCGCAATAATCTGCTGATCTTCTGGGCTATTTTGCCAATAGACTTCACCATCATACGTTCCGTCATATCCGGCATCTTTTAAGGTTTGCTTTTTAACCTGTGGTGTGGGTGGTGTATCTTCTGGCGGCAGGTCGGGAGCAAATTCATCGGGGATTTGCACATCTGGTGCAGCGACCTCATTATTAGTTTGGTTTTGCTGTGGCGCTGTGACAGCTTCTGGATTTGCTGGAAGGTTGTCAGTGCTATGGGTTTCTTGTGCGATTGCGGCGGCAACGCCTATTGCACACACCATAATTATTGAAGAAAGCACTATTTTGCCACTCATCATGAACCTCTTATGGCAATTCTGGGCTAATTTGACCGTTTTCGTCAATATGCTAATGTAAATAATTATGTTTTGCGGGGTTGCATGTGTGGTCGTTTTGCATTGGCAAAGTTTTTGGAAAAACTTGCGGAGATATTTGCCGCTTCTTATGATGGTAAATATGAAGCCAATTTCAACATTGCCCCAACCAATGACATTTTAATGGTGGCAATTGGCAAAGATGGCGGGCGAAGAATTATAAAAGCCAGATGGGGACTTGTTCCCGAATGGATGGATATAGAAAATAATAGTGTGCTTTTTAATGCGCGCTCTGAAACCTTACTTGAAAAACCATCATTTAAAAATGCGTTTTTAAAACGACGTTGCATAATTCCTGCTGATGGTTTTTATGAATGGTCGCGTGAGGGCAAGACGCGAACACCATATTATGTTGAGCGCAATGATGAAACGCCTCTTGCCTTTGCCGGGCTTTGGGAAATGAAAAAACTTGGCGATGAAATTCTACTTTCGACAAGTATTATAACAACGGCGGCAAGCGAGAAGTTTTCCGAAATTCATCACCGTTTTCCGGTGACGCTTGAACAAAAGGATTGGAATATTTGGCTTGATAAAGCGGCAAATATTTCGCAATTGCAATGCTTGTTCAAGACCCCTGATGATGGCATATTGAATGTCAATAAAGTGTCATCAGAAGTAAATAAGATAAAAAATAATTATGCGGCATTGAAAAATCCCGTTTTATAGGCAGGCGGATGGAAAATAATAATGGGGCAACCACACCCGCACCAAAAATATGGCTATATTTAATAAGTATTGGCATTGCCTATATGGCAAGCCGTTATGATTTTCAGCTTTCGACACTTACATTGCCGCAATATCAGGCTTCGTTAGGGCTTTCTGAAAGTTTTGCACAGAAAATCACCGCTTTTGTAAAGCTTGGTGCATTGCCTGCAATATTAATTGTATTTTTTGCCGACAAAATCGGACGTAAGCCTATCTTTATCTGGTCATTTATTGGTTTTTGTTTATCAGCAATATTGGTTGCCAGTGCGCAAAATGCCTTGATGCTTTTGGCGGGATTGTTTTCAACCCGCCTTTTCACCATGGTAGGTGAGCTATTGGCGGTGGTATTATTAGCCGAGGCGGTTGGTGCTGACAGGCGCGGGTATTTTTTGGGGTTATTGGCGCTATTTGGAACCGCAGGTGATGCATTGGCGTTAATATTATATGGTATTTTTGGTGAAGTACATGAAATATGGCGAAGCCTTTATTTCCTTGGCGCAAGTCCAATATTCATGGTGATATGGTGGCATTTTTCATTGCGTGAATCGCAGGCGTTTATAAATGCAAAATCAACTCATGGTGCGGTGATTAACCCATTAAAAGAGATTAAGCCATATCTTAAAACGCTTGGTCTTATTTCAATATTTTTATTTCTTTTCTGGATACCGGTTTCCCCCGCCCTAAGCCTATTATCACAATATTTACAGACACATTTAGGGTGGAAACCGTCACAGATTACTGTGCTTTACATGATTGCAGGATTGCTTGGTATGCTTGGTAATGTTTTTGGCGGCAAATTATCCGACATATTTGGACGTAAGATTATAATATATGTATCAACTATAATGGTTGGGATTGGGCTTTCGATACTATATTTAAGTGATAATCAATTCATAATTGGCATTTCATATTCAATTGGTCTTATTGGTTGGTTTGGCTTCTTAACTGCAACCCGTACCCTTATTACTGAAAGCGTTAATACAGAGGCACGGGCCACAGCAATTTCTGGAACTGATGTATTTTCAACCCTTGGGTCATTCATTGGCAATTATGCGGTGGGGCATATGGTTATGATGAATATCAAAACCGATAGTGCAATGATTTATCTTATGCCCGCAATGTTTATTGGGCTTTTGTTATTGTTAAAGATTGATGAAACCAAGCCTAAAATAAATTCCCCTAAAATAGGCTTCTAGGGTTAAGCATATTTTGCGGGTCAATAGCCGCCTTTAATGTCTTCATTAATTCAAGGTGTGGCTTGGGTTCGCGTACGCAAAACTCATCTTTTCTTGCCACGCCAATGCCGTGTTCAGCAGATATTGAACCGCCCAAAGACACCACAACATCATTAACCGCATGATTTATATCTTTAATAAAACTTTGGAATTCATCATCTGGCATGGTTTCGGGGCGGGCAACATCATAATGAATATTGCCATCACTAATATGGCCAAAGGCAACAATGCGTGCGCCATTAACGATATTTTTTGCCGCCGCTTCGGCGCGTTCTAGGAACACAGGTATTTTTGAGATTGGCACTGAAACATCGTGTTTTGCGGCGCGGCCTTCGGGTTTTTGTGCCGCGCTCATACCTTCGCGTAGGTGCCAGAATGAATTTGCCTGCGCATCATTTTGGGCGATTGTGGCATCGCTAATCTTGCCATCTTCCAAAAGTTTTGAAAGGGCTTCTTCAACCTTTATTGGAAGGTCGGCAAATGCCCCCTCAAATTCAACTAATGCGGTGAAATTGTGTAATTCTGATAGTGGGTTGCGCGCACCAAGGTTTTTGATACCAAATTGCAATGCCTGCTTATTCATAATTTCAAAAGCGGTAATGGCGGCGGTTTGTTCTTCGAGTATATGTAAACACTCAACCGCCATTTGTGCATTTTCAATGCCAAGCATGGCAACAACACTATATTTCGGGCGGGCAGAGATTTTCAGACTTGCGGCAGTTATTACCCCAAGCGTGCCTTCAGCACCAATAAAAAGCTGTTTTAAATCATAGCCCGTATTGTCTTTACGTAGCGCCGAAAGTTCTGAATAAATTTCACCATTTGGCAAAACCACTTCAAGCCCCAATATTAATTGCCGCATCATGCCAAATTTACGAACATGAACCCCGCCGGCATTGGTCGAAATTAATCCGCCAATTGTTGCCGATCCTTGTGACGCCAGCGTAAGAGGGAAGCGGCGATTATTTGCCGCCGCAGCATTTTGCAAATTTTCTAAAATCACGCCCGCTTCGGCAATGATGCAATCATCAAGCGGGTTAATCTCACGGATTTTATTAAGGCGGTGCAATGATAATAGGATTTCACCCATTGGTATTTGCCCGCCAACGAGGCCGGTATTTCCACCTTGCGACACCAGTTTTAGGTGATTTTGTCCGCAAAATTTAACAATTTCCTGCACCTGTGCGGTTGAATTGGGCGCAAGCATAAACGGCGTATTACCAAAATATCTATCACGCCACTCTTTAAGGTGCGGGGCAATTAAGTCACCGTCTGTGATTACGCCGTCATCACCAATAAGATTACGGAATTTTTCTAACAAGCCTATTTCCATTCGCTTAGCAATTCGGAAATATTTGGTCTTTCACGTTCGGTTGGTGCATTTTTTGGTTTACCAATGAAGAAAAAGCCGATGATTTTTTCATTTTCCGTCATATTAAATAATGGCTTTATATCATCATCAAATGCCACCCATTCGGTAAGCCAGGTTGCGGCATAGCCAAAAGCATTCGCAGCCAAATTTATGGCAAAACCAAGCCCGCCCGCACTCATCAATTGTTCAAATTCTGGTGCTTTTGGGTGTGGAATTGGGCTAGAAATTAATAAAAGGATTGTGTGCGCGCGTTCGAAACGTGCCGATTCCATTTCATAATGGTTTTCATCCATTTCAGGGTGTTTGGCCCTGTAAATATCCGCCATTTTAACACCAAGTTTACGGCGCGCATCGCCACTAAACTTTACAAACCTCCAAGGGTTAATTTTTCCATGATCCGGAACGCGGGTTGCAACTTTTAAAATATCCAATAATTCTTCATCTGAAGGGCCATTATTTGGATCAATATCTTTCACCATAGTTGAGCGGCGGTTTAAAAGGGCGTCAACCAATGCTTTATTGGGTGCAGGCATCGGCAAAACAGAGTTTAATTCCGGAAGGGTGATTTTCATGACATTTTCCTTGAGATCAATGAAACCTTTATATTAGAAATTTGGAATTTTTCAAAGCGTAATTCAAGTATTAAACAATTAATCTTCTAATGCCGCCAACGATTTCCTAAGATTGCCATTAGAAGCCTCAAGCGTCTTTGAAACTTGTTCAAAATCACCCATTCCTAGCGCGATTAAAATTGCCGCTTTAAGGTTGCCATGTGAATCCTTGATTGCATTTTGCGCAATTTTGTCATCACAATGGGTTAGGGATTTAATAATCCGTACTGCGCGGTGTCTAAGTTTTTGATTGGTGGCAATCATGCCAACCATAAGCCCTTTATAAACCCCGCCTAGGGCAATCATTAATGCAGTAGAGAAAATATTTAACGCAACTTTTTGCGATGTTCCTGCCTTCATACGGGTTGATCCCGCCACTGGTTCAGGGCCAGTATCAAGGAAAATTGAACAATGCGGTTCCAAAATTAATGGGGTTCCGTTGTTGTTTGCAAAACCGATTGTAAGCGCGCCGCGCCGCTTTCCTTCTTCAACTGCACCTAATGTATAAGGTGTGCGTCCCGATGCGGCAACCGCAATAATTACGTCATCTTTGCCAACATTATATTCCACCATTGCAAGGCGACCATCATCAAAATTGTCCTCGGCATTTTCAACGGCGCGCATTAAGGCTTCTTCACCGCCTGCCATTGCAAAAACCAGTCTTTCCCACGGCCAGCCATATGTTGGAACAAGTTCAACCCCATCCTGTACAGCTACCCGACCAGATGTGCCAGCACCAACATAAATAATACGCCCTTGTGTGCCATCAAGACGTTCGCGGGCTTTTTCAACGGCATATGCGATTTGCTCTTTGGCATTTTGTACCGCAGAAACCGCAGTAAACTGCCCCTCTGCCATTGCATTAACTGCATCAAGTGCCGACCATTTATCAATGTCTATAAAGCGGGAATCAGGGGTTTCTGTTGTCATATTTGAGATACCGATTTTGAATAAAAAGTGTAAAAAGACTTTAATCAATTAATTTGCCCTAAGCCAAGGCAAAATAGCATGGATGGTTTAAGTGCAATAAAAATGCTGCGCATTTTGTTGCGCAGCATTTTCTATTTAAAAGCAATTAAACTTCCAATGCAGCCGCGTGAACATGGGCAATTAGTTCTGGGGCAAGATTTAATTTGTTTGCCAAATCTGCCAAATATGCCTTTTCTGCTGCACCATCGGGATTTATGGCAACCAAAGAAGCTGCATAAAGCTCTAAAGCGATTTCCGGTGTGGTTGCTGCGGCTACTAATGCCTCGGTATCAATTGGCTTTTCAAGTTCATCTAAAAGGAATGCTTTTTCTTCATCGCTTAGGGCAGCTTTTTGAAGTTTGTTATAAAGGCGTGCGCGTTCAGAATCATCAATTTTGCCATCGGCCTTCATGGCATTGATAATGGCTTTTAACGTTGCTTTGCCAATTGTCGCGCGTGCCGCACTATCGGTTGGAAGGAATTTGCCAGCATCACCATCGCCTTTATGTTTTTCCCATGCCTGATATGCGAGTGTGCCAAGAGCCGCAAGGCCGCCATAGGTTGCCATTTTGCGACCAAATTTACCCATCACCCCGCTTAGAAGAACCGCACCCAATGCACCGGCTGCTGCGGCGCCCATCGCGGTATTTTTGCTATTATCATCGCTTTTTACCTTTTCAATCAAGGCGCCACCTTCGGCTTTGATTGCATCTAATCCTTTTGGTAATTCGCGCTGCAAAGCGGCAATAATTTTATCGGGGTCAAACATCTATTCCTCCTTCAAAAAAGAATAATAGATATTTAATCCCTAACTTTGTGATTTCAATGTCAAAAGAAAATTTTGTATAAAAGCCGTCCTGGAGTAAGGGTAAAGACAAGGGCAATTATTAACCCCCCTGCATAGAGGCCAAGCATAAAGGCACGGTGCAGCATTATGTTACCGCGCTTTATTGCCCAAATACCAAGCGGCAAACCAACAACAAGCCATACAGTAAGTGTGGTGGTAAGAATATAGGTTGATTGTCTTCGCTCGGGTAATATCATTGCGGTAAGTGCGACTATCGCCATTAAAAACACCCAAAGCCAGCCGCGATAAAAATGGAATTTTGTTCCTTTTTTACTAATTAATTGAGTAGCACCAACCAACACCGCGACGGCCGCCGTCGCGATATGAACTTTTAATATAAGTGGTGCATTTATTAATGGTTCAATATTCATAACTATTTCGAAGACTAAGTGACCGATATTTATTCGCTGCGCAAGATGGCAATATTTTACGGAAATTAGAAAAAAATAGCTTTACAACCATCCAAGTTTTTAATTTATTAGTATTGTATTTAAATAATATATCCAGAAATTCAGTTATTAATGACCCTTTTATTGCCTAAAAGTGCGCCTATTGTAGCATCTTTGCCTGCCGAAAAAAATGCTGCGCACAACAGCACTATGAGACTAAATGTCGCACAAATAAAAGCTGCTGAACGTTACTTGATAAAACTTAACCCAAATTTTTCAGCACGATTTGGTGCAGGGCGTGTGGTGGCGGGATTGGTTTTGTTTGTCACATTTGTTGCGATTATCGGGGTTTTTGCGGGTTTTGGGCGACTGGTATCATATATTATGATTGCGCTTAACCTGCCATTATTAATCATACGCATTTTAACATTGTTTGATTTTAATCGTGCAACAAAGGTTTTTAAACGTGACAAGTATAATGAACGTCTTGATGACCTACCAATCTATTCTTTGCTGATTGCGGTATATAACGAAAAAGACGTAATTGGAAATTTGGTTGATGCGCTTTCGCAATTAATTTGGGCAGAAAATAAATTAGATATAATTTTTTTATGTGAAGAGGATGACGTCAAAACCTATGATGAAATCCAAAAACATAATTCTCGTTTAAAGTTTCGAACCATTATATTGCCAAAGGGCGAAATTAAAACCAAGCCACGGGCCTTACAGGCTGGGTTTGAATATGTGCGCGGTAAATATGTTGCGGTATATGATGCCGAAGATCGCCCCCACCCCGAACAATTACTTGAAGCATATGACGCATTTTTAAACGGTGATGAAAAGCTTGCGGTAGTGCAAGCGCCATTAGTGCCATGGAATTATCGTGAAAACTTTATTTCCGCATTATTTGCTGTTGACTATGCAACTTGGTACCGTGTGGTTATTCCATTTTATGCAAGGTTTTTCAAAGTATTTCCACTTGGGGGGACGTCAAACCATTTTAAGGTCGAAATTTTAAAGTTGGTTGGCGGTTGGGATCCTGCCAATCTTACTGAAGATGCTGATTTGGGTATGCGCTTTGCACTTTTTGGTTATATGGCAGGTAATATTTATTTGCCCACCGAGGAAGAAGCGCCACCGCGCCTAAGTGTCTGGTTGCGACAACGTACACGTTGGATACAGGGGCATTTGCAGACCCTTGATGTAGCGGGGCGTAATTTTAAAACAGGCATTAAAAAGCAAAGTCGGTTTGAATATTTATCAATTATTTTTGCCCTTGCTAGTGGTCCGTTTTATGGTGCGTTACGACTGCCAATGCTTTTATTGCTATTATTAAATCCTTATAATCAGGGTTTGATATGGGTTTTCCCCATGCTTGAAGCAATGATTGCAATTAAAGCTGTTATAAGGGATGGCAGATATATTCTATTGCTTCAAAATTTTTTATTGCCGTTTTATTGGTTGATACAAACTATTGCTTTGTATCGTGCAATTTTTCGGGTTTTTACAAAACCATTAATTTGGGAAAAGACAATGCACGGAAAAAGCGCGCGATTACAGCGATTGCCGTTTAAATGCTTTCGTTGAAACCTATATAAATTAAACTTTATTGAATTTATGTGGGCTTGGAATGGATTTAAAACTAACCGCAATTATTATGGTGATTGTTATTTTGCTTTATGGAATTAGCTTGTGGCAATCAAAAAGACCAGTAATTTTGGGCAAGATTCGCTATATGCCATGGCCGCAAATATCATTCTTATCATTGCTAGCAGCACTGTTTTTATTGGTTCATTTTCTAACATTATTAAAACAATATCTTGGGGGCAATTAATGGGGTGCGTGAATAATTAATTAGTAAGTTTAGATTATAAATAATACACTTGTTTAAACATTGACTTATTGAAACTCTGAAACACTTATAATAAAGCTTGTTTTAGCTGATTTAGTTTGCCAATAAGTATTTTAATAATAAGTAATTTATTTGTACCAATATAGTTTTTAACAATATTTTTGATTGTAGTTTTTGATATATGTCTTTGCCAATAAATATATTGCTGGTTGATGATAATCAACATATGCGTAAACTCTTACGAGAAATGCTTAAGGCAATTGGAATTGATTCAGTGCGTGAGGCATCGGATCCCGTTGAGGCATTAGAAAGTATGACTACAACCCACTATGATCTTCTCATCGTGGATTTATCTATGCCGATGATTGATGGTATTGAATTTATCAAAATGATACGCACCGGTGCCGATAGTCAAAACCCATTCTTGCCGATTCTCATGGTTACTGGGCATTCGGAACGATCCAAAGTAATTGGTGCGCGTGATGCCGGCGTTAACGAATTTATGGTGAAACCTGTTACCGCGAAAAATCTTTTGCTTCGCATCCAGTCAATTATTGACAATCCGCGCCCATTCATTCGCACATCATCATATTTTGGCCCTGATAGACGTCGTATCCAAAAGGCAAATTACGAAGGTCCTTGGCGTAGAAAAGATGATACAGTGGCGTAAACTGCCTAATATCATCCCAAATATCATCTTGTAACATCATTTTGCTTGTATAGTCATAATCATCGTTATATTTGTTGGTTATTATCGCTTATTGCAATTTTAAAAAATAGGGAAAAGTATGAAAACGCCTGTATCCTCTTTGCTGCCAAATACGTTTGAATTTGAAAATACCCCGCTTGTAAAGCCAACAGGTTTTCGCGAATATGATGCACGTTGGTGGTTTGGCATTATTGGTAATGACAAAGTTCCTGAATTAAACCTTTTGGGTGTTGAGGCCTTGGGCCTTGGGCTTGGAACCTTGTTGCATGAATATGGCGCCACAAAAGTTGTGGTTGGCCATGATTTCCGTTTTTATTCTTTAACCATTAAAAAGTCACTCACTATTGGCCTTATGCGCGCTGGTTGCGAAGTTTTGGATATTGGTTTGGCACTTTCACCAGTTGCTTATTATGCACAGTTTGCGCTTGATGCCCCTGCGGTTGCAATGGTCACTGCAAGCCATAATGAAAATGGTTGGACGGGTGTTAAAATGGGGGCAAAGCGCCCACTTACATTTGGTCCTGATGAAATGGGTCGCCTAAAAGAAATCGTTCTTGAAGGTAAATTTGTAGAGCGGGCTGGCGGATCTTTAACCTATATTGAAGGCATGAAAGAGCGCTATATCAAGGCACTTGTTGGTGATTTCAAACTTAAAAAACCAATCAAAGTTATTGCGGCATGCGGCAATGGTGCGGCGGGTGCATATGCACCAGAAGCATTGCGAATGATGGGTGCGGATGTAATCGAGATGGATTGTAATCTTGATTATACCTTCCCTAAATATAACCCGAACCCAGAAGATGTTGAAATGCTTCATTCAATGGCGGAGCGGGTGCGTGAAACCGGTGCAGAAGTTGCCTTTGGCTTTGATGGTGATGGTGATCGCTGCGGCGTAGTTGATGATAAAGGCGAAGAAATCTTTGCCGATAAAATTGGGCTTTTGGTAGCGCGCGATATTTCAAAAACCCATAAGGGTGCTACTTTTGTTGTTGATGTGAAATCAACCGGTGCATATGAAATTGACCCTGTATTAAAAGAAAATAATGTAACGGTTGATTATTACAAAACCGGGCATTCATACATTAAACGCCGCACAACCGAACTTAATGCAATTGCTGGCTTTGAAAAATCTGGTCACTTCTTCTTCCGCGCGCCATATGGTCTTGGTTATGATGATGGTATTGTTGCAGCAAAAGCAGTTTTACAAATGCTTGATAATGCGAATGGCGCAAAACTTTCTGAATTGAAACAAGATTTGCCAAAAACCTGGACTTCTATCACAATGTCTTGCCATTGCGATGACGAGATTAAATACGGCATTGTTGACAAAATTGTTGCCGGTTTTGAAAAACTTGCTGCCGATGGTGGCAAGATTTTAGGAACCGATATTAAAAATGTTAATACCATTAATGGCGCACGTGTAAATCTTGTGAATGGTTCATTTGTTCTTGTTCGCGCATCATCAAACAAGCCTGAATTGGTTGTGGTTGTTGAAAGCACAATTTCAGAGCAGGATATGAAAGATTTGTTCCACAAAGGCGTAAAGCCATTGCTTGACACCTATCCAGAAATTGGTGGATTTAACCAAACTGTATAAGACAATATATGGAAAAAGCTGATTATATTGCCATTTTAATATTTGCTGTTTGTTGGTTTGGCTATGAACCTTTATTGCGGACAATTGGAACGCATGCGGGGTTAATAGCCAAACATATTAGCGTCCTGCGTCAACAATGGATGCGTAATTTCATTACGCGTGAAGTAAAACTGTTTGATTCAAATCTTCTGGGGCATTCGGTAAACTCTGCGAGCTTTTTTGCATCTGCTAATCTTATTTTAATTGCGGCAATTGCCGGCGCAATTTTTGAGGGGCAGGTTTCCAAAAGCATTGTCAATTCATTAGGTATAGAAGCATCAAGCCGTATCGTGCTTGATATTAAATTTGCCGTTATATTATTATGTTTGGCGCGTGGCTTTTTTAACTTTACATGGGCAATTCGCCAAATGAATTATTGCGCCGCTGCAATGGGTGCAGTCCCCCATGATTTAACCCGTGAAGAAGCCGAAGAAACGTCAATGGCACTGGCGCAGATTGTTGAACCTGCCATGAGCCATTTTTCACAAGGGGTTCGCGGTTATTATTTTTCTATTGCGGCATCGATGTGGTTATATGGGCCATGGTTTTTCATTTTGGGAACGATGGGCGCCGTAGGGCTTTTATTATGGCGTCAATCGGCGTCAAGTTCAGCTGGCGGTCTAAAGTCTTTGCGTGGCACTCTTGAAAAGTATCAACGTCGTAAAGATGATGAGCAAAATCAATAACATGTATTTGGAAGATTAAAGTAATAATTTCCTAAGCCTTTGATGGTACAAGGTGTTTATGATTGAACACTTTGCAATTAACTATAATAATATTGCGGGCCTTGCTGCTGGCGCATTATTCTGTGTATTTCTTATCGTTGCCGCAGTTGGTGATATAAAAAGTTTCACCATTACAAATAGTTTTAATATGCTATTCTTTTCAAGCTTTTTTATTGTTGCCCCAATATTGGGTCTTGGGCTTGATGATATTTTCTATCATTTAATGGTTGCTGCTGCTGCCTTTATGATTTGTTTCGCATTATTTGCGGCGGGTCTTTTTGGTGGTGGTGATGTAAAGCTGGTGGGGGCAACCGCTATTTGGCTTGGTTCAGCACCAATGATGGTTTACGCTTTTTATACGGCAGTTTTCGGCGGGGTTTTGGCGTTGTTACTTTTGCTTGCGCGCTTTATAACTAGCAAAGCAGGTTTACCAAGAAATCCAAAATGGTTGCGCCAATTATTAAGAAAGCATTCGGCTATTCCATATGGTGTTGCATTGTGCATTGGTGGTATTTGTGCCTTGCCGCAAGTAAGCTGGCTTCACTAGGCTGTAAAGCCTCCCAAAACCCCCTTGTTCATTTCTTAATTGTTAAAAAACAAAGTTAATTTTGTTAACCACTTTTTAGACCTTCTTATCCTAAAGTTATAAAAATTTCATCCAAACTGATTCGATTCAGTCTGCTTTTTAGGGAAAATTTTCTTTAAAAATGGCTGTTTTCAAGGGAAACGAACGGTTTGTGGAGGCTAAGAAGTGAACGTTAAACAAATTGCGATTATTGGCGTAGCATTGGTTGTCGCGGGCGGGGCATTCGTTTTCACCCAAAACCAACAACCAAAACAGGTTGCACAAGCCGTCACCGCGCCGGCGATTAACACTGTGAAGGTGTTGGTTTCCAATCAAGATTTAGCGATAGGCACGAGAATTACTAGAGATTCTTTAATTTGGCGCGATTGGCCAAGTGATGCTGTTGGCCCGACATTCATCACCCAAGGAAAAGATCCAAAGGCACTTGAACATTTTGTTGGTGCGGTTGTTAAAACGCAATTAGCAATTGGTGAGCCGATTGTTGGCGGAAAGCTGGTTATTGCCGATCCGAAAAATGGCATATTGGCGGCATTATTAACACCTGGTATGCGTGCAGTAACCATTAATGTTAAAACCAATACTTCTGTTGCTGGCTTCATTCTTCCTGAAAATCGCGTTGATGTTATTCTTACCCGAACCATTGCTTTCCCTTCTGGTTCGCAAACAGTTAACCGCACAGTTTCTTCAACAATTCTTGAAAATGTTCGCGTTTTGGCGATTGACCAAAGAGTGATGCAAGAAAAAGGACAGCAGGCGATGACGGGGTCTTCTGCAACTTTGGAATTATCACCCGCAGATTCTGAAAGATTATCACAGGCAGATAGCCTTGGTGAAATTTCATTGGCGCTGCGCTCATATGCCGATGCAAATGGGCCAACGGTAGCCAGACCTAATGCTTTGGCGCTTTCACAGCCCGCCCCTCCTAACCAAAGAAGTGGCTCGCAAATGAATCCAGAAGGCGTGCCAAACACAACTCCTTCGCCAATGGCGCAAGCGGAAAGTGGCGTAAAAGTTTACCGAGGTGGTCAATGATAACCAATAAATCCAAACTCATATATTTGTCATCTGCTGCACTTGCCTGCTTGGCTTTGTTTGCTCCGGCATCATTTGCAAATGCGCAGACCACAGGTAATGTCGCAATTACGGCACAGGCCGGTTCCCAAAGACTTGTTTTGCCAAAAGGAAAGTCGGCAATTATCGACCTTCCAGTTGAAGCGCGCGATGTTGTCGTTGCTGACCCCAAGGTTGCCGATGCGGTTATGCGAACTTCAAAGCGCGGTTTCATACTTGGTAATGATCTTGGTGAAACCAATGTGTATTTTCTTGATGCCCAAGGTCGCCAAATTTTAACTTTAGAGGTTCGGGTCGCCCGTGATACTTCTGAACTTGATGCGTTGGTGCAAAAACTTGTTCCCGATGCCCGCGTAACCTTTGATGGGGTTGGTGACAGTATAATAATAAGCGGTAATGTTCCGAATGCAGGGATTGCCGATAAGGTCTATCAGATTTCAAAACAATATGCTGGTGGTGACGAGAAAAAAGTCGTCAATATGATGAACATCATGGCATCAGATCAAGTAATGCTTCAAGTGCGCATTATTGAAATGCAGCGCAGCGTTCTGAAACAGCTTGGCATAAACCTCGCGGCTACCAATTTGTTTAACAAATTGTTGCCAGATGATTGGGGCTTGAATTTTGCAACCACCAACGGTTTCTCTGCCAATGGATCATTTCTTGGCGGTACATCATTAGGTGCAACGTGGGCAAAAAACCTTGTTACGCCTTCCTCAGTAACTTATAATGGCTCTGGTGTTACACCGTTTGACCCAATAGCAGGTGCGGGTGCAGGCGGATATAATTATACTCCACCAAGTGCAACTTGTGACATAACAGGAACAGTGTGTACCCTTATTCCTTCAAAAACGACTTATGGTCCTGGTACGATTGTACAAGATAAAAGTGCCAATTCAAACATTCAGGCGATGGAACGTGTTGGCCTTGCCCGCACTTTGGCAGAGCCTAATTTGATTGCTACCACTGGTGAATCGTCAAAGTTCCTTGCGGGCGGTGAATTCCCTGTTCCGACAAACCAAGAAGGAAACCGTATTTCGGTGTCGTTCAAACCGTTTGGTGTCGGCCTTGGTTTTACCCCAGTCGTAATCAGCCAAGACAGAATTACGCTTAAGGTTTCGACCGAAGTTTCAGAGATTTCAACAACAGTTTCTTATCGCCAGCCAGATTCAACCATTACTAACGCTGACGGCACTACATCAATCGTCCAAGGGCTTTCAATCCCTGGTGTAATTACACGTCGTGCAGAGGCAACGATGGAAATTCCATCTGGTAAGTCAATGATGATGGCAGGTCTTATTCAACAAGATCAACGTACCGCGATTGAAGGTCTTCCAGGGGTAAAAGATTTGCCAGTAATTGGTAATTTATTCCGCTCTCGTGACTTTGTGAACAAAGAAACTGAATTGGTAATCATCGTAACGCCATATATCGTTAAACCAACCACAATAGATAAACTTAAAACACCGGGCGATGGTTTCTCTCCGGCATCTGACGCATCCACATTATTGCTTGGACGTTTGAACCGTATTGTAAAGCCATCATCTACCAGCGCACCCGAAGGTACATATAATGCACCTGTTGGGCATGTTCTTCAATAATCGGGCTAAAGAAATGGAACTGACTATGAAAAATAAGCAGAAAGCTATGATAAGTCTGATAGCACTTTTGGCATTAGGGGCTTGTGCCACTTCGATGAGAAAAGATGTTGAAAAGGAAAATCAAAGCGTAGCTGATACACGCACTATCCTTGATGCTCATCGTCCTGAAGTAACACAAACAGAATCCAGAATCATGCTGTTTGGCGATGGGGGCAGACTAAGCCCAAAAGATATCGCGAATATTAAGTCTTTTGCCGAGGAATTTATTACGGTTGGTCGTGGCACTGTGGTGGTTTCATACCCACAAGGTGGTGCAACCTCTGGCGAAGTTAGCGCACTGGTTCGTGAAACCCAAAAAGAATTATATAGCGCCGGCGTTGATTTCAAAAATATGAGCTTTGGAACATATAGCGCGACAGGGCAAAAAGATCCTGTGATGGTTTCATTCACACGTTATCAGGCGAAAGAAGTTGAATGTGTGCCATGGTCACAAATCGACCCACGCAAAACCGCAAAGAATAGCACGACTGTGAATTTTGGTTGTGCCACCCATGCGAATATTGCCGCAATGGTTGCCGATCCAGGTGATTTATTGGGCGACCGTGAGCTTGGGAAAGATGATGCCTCAAGAACACAAGTTGGAATTGATAAATATCGTAAAGGCGAATTGCCTGCAGTTTCTGGAACTGTCTCCGGCGGAGGTAAACAGTAATGTTGCAAGGAAAGCATGACAATAACTGGCAGGATGAACTTGAAATCGGTGGTTTGGATGTCAAGGATGAGCCATTTGATTTTGACAATGAAATCGACTTTATAACTGCTGTTGACGACGGCATAGAAGATGTCGGATCGGCGCATGATTTTGATACTTCTGCATTCGAAGAAACCTATATTGGTGAATTGGCGCGCGGTGGTGATCAACCAGTTCCACGCATTTCAATTCAGGTCTTTTGTGAACGTGCCGAAACCGCACAATTGATGCAATCGGCATCGACCGACCGCCGAATTGCCAAGGCAACAGTAACCGTCTCAATGGGTGGTATGAATGCGGCGATTGATTTTTATCAAACCCAGGCTGTTCCAAATTTGATTATTGTTGAAAGTACTGCACCATCACAAGCATTACTTACACAATTAGATCAACTTGCATCACTTTGCGATGATGGCGTAAAAGTCATTTTGATTGGTCAGGCGAATGATATCGGCCTTTACCGCGAATTATTGCGCCGTGGTGTTTCTGAATATCTTGTGCCACCTCTTCAACCGTTACAGATTATTCGTGCTATTTCATCACTTTATATTGACCCGTCTAAACCATTTTTGGGTCAAACCATTGTGTTTGTAGGTGCAAAAGGCGGCACTGGTTCATCAACTGTTGCGCACAATGTTGCATGGTGTATGGCAGAGCATGCGCGGGTTAATACCACCCTTGTGGATTTAGATTTATCTTTTGGAACCACAGGACTTGATTTCAATGTTGATTCAGCAAACACCGTTGCCGAAGCATTAGAAGCACCGGAACGTATTGATGACGTATTGCTTGATCGTCTTTTAACACGCTTTACCGAACGATTGACATTGTTCACCGCGCCAAGTGTGCTTGATAAACAATTTGACATTCATCAAGAGGCTTATGAGGTTTTGATTGATGGCGTAAGGCGTGGTGTGCCGTTTGTGGTTATTGATATGCCACATGTCTGGAGCGATTGGTCAAAACATACACTTATTAATGCCGATGAAGTGGTAATTGTTTGCGAGCCAGATTTGGCAGGATTACGCAACGCGAAAAACATTTTTGATCAAGTAAAGTCGGTTCGTGCAAATGATTCATTGCCAAAGATTGTTTTGAACAAAGTTGGTATGCCAAAGCGCCCTGAAATCCCTGTAAAAGATTTTGGAAGTGCCATTGGTGCAGAGCCTATATTGGTATTGCCATTCGATCCGTTGTTGTTTGGTACTGCTGCAAATAATGGTCAAATGGTTGCCGAAGTTGGCCCTCAATCAAAATGTCTTGAAGGTTTTGATTATCTTGCTGCAAGCTTTACCGGTCGCGCGCCACAAAAAAAGGAAAAAACTTCGGTTTTTGACAAATTAAAATCACTTAAATTTGGGCAAGGTTAGGATTTCAAAATGAGTTTTGGAAGGCGTTCACAAAATAGTTTTGGACAGGCTTCAAAACCTGTGCCACCGCCGGCTCCAACGTTAGACGTTGCGAAGAAGCAAGCCCCTGCTGCTGCGCCTGCGGCTCCAAAAATTGCCAACACCAATGTCCCGCCGCCATCTGCAAAGATTGAGGAACGTGTGAGCAAGGTTGTAACCAAAACTCAGCCACAACATACCGAACGTCAAGACCTTGCCGACACACGGGATGAAGAATATTACCGCCTGAAAGCGTCAATCTATAACGCCTTGATTGAAACCATTGATTTGGGACAATTGGCGCAATTGGATCTTAAAATCGCGCGCGATGAAATTCGCGACATTGTGAATGAAATCATTGCTATTAAACAGGTCGTTATTTCAACCTCGGAACAAGAGCAATTATTAGGCGATATTATTAATGACGTTTTGGGCTATGGCCCATTAGAGCCATTATTGGCACGTGATGACATCGCAGATATTATGATTAATGGCGCAAATGCGGTGTTTATTGAGGTGGGTGGTAAAGTTACCAAAACCCCAATACGTTTTCGCGACAATCAGCAATTGATGAATATTTGCCAACGTATCGTGTCACAAGTTGGCCGCCGTGTTGACGAAGCGTCACCAATCTGCGACGCGCGTCTTCCAGATGGTTCAAGGGTAAACGTAATTGTACCGCCATTGGCACTTGATGGTCCGACCATGACAATTCGTAAGTTCAAAAAAGACAAGATGAAAATGCAAGATCTTGTCGGTTTTGGCTCAATTTCCGAGGCGGGCGCAAAGGTTCTTGGTATTATTGGTAATTGCCGTTGTAACGTACTTATTTCCGGTGGTACTGGTTCGGGTAAGACAACGCTTTTAAACTGTTTAACAGGCTTTATTGCCCCTGATGAGCGCGTAATCACCTGCGAAGACGCCGCCGAATTGCAATTACAACAGCCGCACGTTGTGCGTCTTGAAACCCGTCCACCAAACCTTGAAGGTATGGGTGCAATAACAATGCGCGATTTGGTTAAAAACTGTTTGCGTATGCGCCCTGAACGTATCATCGTTGGCGAGGTGCGCGGCCCTGAAGCTTTTGACCTTTTACAGGCGATGAACACTGGTCACGATGGTTCTATGGGTACATTGCACGCCAACAGCCCACGTGAAGGTATCTCACGTATGGAATCCATGATTACAATGGGTGGTTTCTCTTTGCCGCCAAAAACCATTCGTGAGATGATTTCCGGCTCGGTTGATGTTGTGGTGCAGGCAGCTCGCCTTCGCGATGGTTCACGTAAAATCACACACATCACCGAAGTTATTGGTCTCGAAGGCGATGTTATCATTTCCCAAGACTTGCTAACATTTGAAATTGAGGGCGAAGATGCCAATGGCAAAATCATTGGTCGTCACCGTTCAACAGGTATTGCGCGTCCAAAATTCTGGGATAGGGCAAGATATTTCGGCCTTGAAAAAGAGCTCGCCGAAGCACTTGATGAGGCAGAATAATGCGGGGCAAAAATGGACAATAATTTGATTTTACCAGCTGCAGTAGCGGTTTTTGTTGTGCTAGTTGGTCTTGCCCTAGTTATGGGAGAAGATGAAACAGCGGGTAAACGTGTATCGTCTGTTGTAAAAAACAATTCATCATTATCAAAACGAGTTAAAACCAACGATGCGCAAGGCGACCGTCGTAAAAAAATGATGAGCAGCCTTAAAGAAATGGAAGAGCGTGAAAAGAAGCTTAAAAAAGCGCGCCTTTCACTTTCTGCAAAGATTGAACAAGCTGGCTTGAACATTGACGAAAAAACCTTTTGGTTATTCTCTTTGGGCGCTGGGATTTTTGTCGCTGCGGTTGCATTTGCATTACACCAACCAATATTTGTTATTCCGCTTGCCGCTGCTGTCGCTGGTTTTGGCTTGCCGCGTTGGGTTATAGATTTCTTGATTGGTATGCGCCAAAAGAAATTCATCGCCGAATTTGCAGGTTCAATTGAGGTTATTGTTCGCGGGGTTAAATCTGGTCTTCCGCTTTTTGAATGTTTGAAAATTATCGGTCGTGAAGCACAAGAGCCATTAGCGGGCGAATTTCGCCGGGTTGTTGATTCCATGCAGATGGGTATGACGCTTGAGCAAGCTATGTCAAAATTATACGAACGTGTCCCGACACCTGAAGTTAGCTTTTTTACAATCGTTCTTGCTATTCAACAAAAGGCGGGCGGTAACTTATCAGAAGCATTAAACAACCTATCAACTGTTTTGCGCGCCCGTAAGATGATGCGCGAAAAAGTAAAAGCATTGTCATCAGAGGCAAAGGCATCAGCTGGTATTATCGGTGCATTGCCGATTGTGGTTTGTGTTTTGGTTTCTATAACTTCACCGGATTATATGAAACTTTTGTTCACAGACAAAACTGGTCATATGATGTTGATGGTTGGAGCGGGCATGATGGGCAGCGGTGTTTTGGTCATGCGCAACATGATTAACTTTGATATTTAGGTGGTGCTATGTCTGATTTCTTTGCCGATGTAAGTAGACTCGCATCAGTCGTCACCAATCCAAATAATATCGCTGCGGGTATTATGGCAGGTGCTGCTTTTGTTACCGCATTTACCGTTTTACGCCCGCTTATGAGTTCAGATAAACTTGCAAGCCGTATGAAATCTGTTGCTACGGATCGCGATGAATTGCGGCGAAAAAGCCGTGCTGCATTGGGGGTAAAAGAAAAGTCAGGATTGCGGCGTGAAGATACCTCGGCCTTTAAAAAAATTGTGGCTAAACTTAACCTTAAATCACTACTTGAAGATCCCAATGTTGAAAACAAGTTGCTTGAGGCTGGTATGCGTGGCCCAAAATATATTTCTGTTTTCTATTTTGCACGTTTTACAACGCCAATCGTATTCTTTTTACTTGCACTAACGTACTTATTTGTTGCGGGTAATGAGATGACCGCAAACCGTAAATTATTAATTGCAGTGGGTGCATGTGCGGCGGGCTTCTATCTGCCAAATATTCTTTTAAGCAATATTATCGCCAAGCGTAAACAATCAATCATGCGCGCATTTCCTGACGCGCTAGACCTTTTGTTGATTTGCGTTGAATCAGGTATGTCGATTGAGGCTGCATTCGCACGCGTTTCTGAGGAAATTGGCACAAGCTCTATCCCGCTTGCAGAGGAATTGGGCATTACAAATTCGGAGCTAGCGTATCTACAAGATCGACGCGTGGCGTATGAAAACCTTGCTCGTCGTACCAATCACCCTGGTATTAAGGCGGTTACTGTATCACTTATTCAAGCAGAAAAATACGGTACTCCACTTGGTTCTGCATTGCGGATAATGGCAAAAGAAAACCGTGAAATGCGCATGACCGAGGCCGAAAAAAAGGCGGCGGCACTTCCAGCAAAACTTACTGTTCCAATGATCCTTTTCTTCTTGCCAGTTCTATTTATCGTAATTCTAACACCTGCATATATTCAATGGCAAAATATGGACGGTCGTAAAGAAAAAACCGATGCCGCCCAGATGAAAGAAATCAAAGACAGATAGTCGCAAAGCAAAAACGCCCCGAAATTTTCGGGGCGTTTTGTTATATGCTACATTTATTGATTACCGCAATTGGGGTGCATATGATGCATACCATTTGGCTCTGATTGTGTCATCTGGTTCTGGTTTGCACCACAATTACAATCTGGCTTAAACAAAATAGTCATTCCAGTGCTTGCAACAATAATATTTCCGGTTTTATTGCCCATTTTATCTAAAAGATACAAACCTTCTGGTGCATTGAATGCCCGCCCGGCTTGAATGGTTTTTCCACCCATATCAGTTACCGCAAAATTACCAGTACAGCCTGCAAATTCAGTTGTGTGGTCAAAGCTTCTAGCAATTGGTGGTGGGGGTGGTGGCGGAGGCAAAGGTGTCACAGGGTCGGCAATAACCACTTTATCATCCCATACGCGTGCCTCTGCTTTAGGTTTATGTGAAGCGCATCCGCTGAGAATTATTGCGCTACTGCAAATTAATGCAATAGTAATACGAGAAATTGTCAGATTATCTTTCAACATAATTACCCCTAATCACAAGTTTTATTATAAAGTTACACAAGAATAGCACGAATATTTGAAATTAAAGCCCTTTTCACCAAACAAGAGAAACTTTTATCAGATTTCCCAATTGGCTAAAGTCAAAAAAATGATATAGCGGGGCATAACAGAGATTAATCTATGAATTTAAGTGAAGAACGATTACTGCGAGTCGCAGACCGCTTTGAAGAAATTGATGCCCGTCTTTCGGTGGCAAGTGACGGTGGCGAAATTATGCGTCTTTCAAAAGAGCGTGCGAAACTTGCGCCCGTTGCCGATGCCATTCGTGCATTAAAAGGCAAAGAAAAAGAATTGACCGATTTGCAAGAGCTGATTGAAACCTTGCCCGCGTCCGATGAGATGGCGCAAATGGCGCAAGAAGAAATGCCACAGGTTAAAGAAGATTTGGAAAGCCTAAAAGGTGAGTTGCAAATCCTTCTATTGCCGCGCGATGAAGATGATGACGCATCAGTTATTCTAGAGCTTCGCGCCGGAACCGGTGGTGATGAGGCGGCGCTATTTGTTGGCGATTTATATCGTATGTATCAAAGATATGCCGAACGTCAGGGTTGGAGATTAGAGCTTGATTCACTTTCCGAAGGTGACGCCGGCGGCTTTAAAGAAATTATTGCAACCATCAATGGCGATGGTGTTTTCGGTAAGCTGAAATTTGAATCTGGTACGCATCGTGTGCAACGTGTCCCCGCCACAGAGGCGCAGGGCAGGGTGCATACTTCGGCGGCAACGGTTGCGGTTTTGCCAGTTCCCGAAGAAACCAATATTGAGGTTCATGACAAAGATATTCGTATCGATACCTATCGCTCCTCTGGTGCGGGTGGTCAGCACGTTAACAAAACCGATTCTGCGGTACGTATTACCCACATCCCATCAGGTATTGTGGTTACGGCATCTGAAAAATCGCAACACCAAAACCGTGCCAATGCAATGAAAAACCTTATTGCCCGATTGTATGAAAAAGAACGCGAAGAAAAGGCTAGGGCCCGCTCTGATGCCCGCGCATCACAAGTTGGTTCGGGTGATAGATCAGAAAAAATCCGCACTTATAATTTCCCACAAGGGCGGGTTTCGGATCACCGCATCAACCTTACACTCTATAAACTTGATGACGTGCTTGATGGCGGCGGCTTGGGCGATTTTGTAACTGCTTTAATTGCCGATGATACAGCAAAAAGACTAGCAGAGGCCGAAGAGGGATAATAATTTCCCTTTAAATCGGCTTGGAAATCCGTTAAAATCCCACCCATGTATAAAATAAATTCACTGGGGGGGATAAAGGATGCTTTTGCGGTTGCAATTGCAAATGCCCCGTATCTCGACAGAATAAATCGCAAATATCCTGAACTTTTTGACGAATTAACCACAACACACCCCAATGAATATCTCGCAAAATTGTGTGATATGGCGCAAAATGCACGTGAGCTGCCTTTATATGATGCCATAAAACAATTGCGCATTGGCAAGGCAAAAATGCATTTTGCCCTCGCGGTTTATGATTTATCAAAAACTTTAGAAACCTTGGAAGTAACGGGATATCTTTCAAATTATGCCGATATTGCCATGCAAACGGCATTAAAACTGGCATGCGATGATGCGCCAGACCGCGATAAGCGTGCCTTTATTGATGGTGTTGTGCCTGGGCTTTTTATTATTGCAATGGGTAAACACGGGGCCAATGAACTAAATTATTCATCCGATATTGACTTGGCGGCATTTTATGACCGTGATTTTTTCCATGAGGATTACGCCTATCAAGCAAGCCCAATTTGTGTGCGGCTTTTGGGGGCGGTCTCAAAAATTATGGAAGACGTAACGCCTGAAAATTATGTATTCCGTGTTGATTGGCGCCTACGTCCCGATCCACTTTCAACCCCACTTGCGGTGTCAACGCAAATGGCGGAAACCTATTATGAAGCAGTGGGTCAAAATTGGGAGCGCGCGGCATTAATAAAGGCGCGACCAATAGCCGGCGATTTCGCCCGCGCCACCGAATTTATTGACTTTTTGCAACCCTTCATTTGGCGTAAATATCTTGATCATGCGGCGGTTTTGGATGTTGGTTCGATATTAAAACAAATCCACAAGCATAATCGTTCAGTCGATTATGATAATCCTGCATTTAATTTGAAGCTTGGGCGTGGTGGCATACGCGAAATTGAATTTTTCACCCAAACCCAGCAATTAATCCTTGGCGGGCGAGATGTTTCATTGCGCAAATCGCGCACAGTCGATGGTTTAAAAGCGCTTAGTGAAGCGGGAAGAATTGGCAAGAATATTGCTCAAGAGCTTACATATTCTTACTCATTCCTGCGCGATGTTGAACACCGTGTTCAAATGCTTGAAGATGAACAGACGCATTCACTGCCTGAAAACGAAGAAAAACGCGCGCGCATTGCGGCACTTTCTGGTTATTCATCGCTCGATGATTTTGATAAGGCAATTCGTGAATGTCGTGAAATGGTGCGCGACCATATCACTGGGCTTTTCCCTGAAAGTGATAGTTTGTCGGTTGATGGCGGCTCGTTAATTTTTACGGGTGTTGATGATGATCCCGAAACCCTTGAAACCCTTTATGGTCTAGGCTTCAAAAATCCGGCCTTGGTTTCACAAACAATTCGTTCATGGCATCATGGGCGTGTTCGCGCCACCCGCACCACACGGGCGCGTGAAATTCTTACCAATATAACCCCACAATTATTGAAAACCATTGCTGACACCCAAGAGCCAGATTTGGTTTTTTCCCGCTTTAGTGATTTTATGACAGGGATTTCGGCGGGCGTGCAAACCCTTGCATTATTCCAAACCGAACCCGAAGTTTTGACAGAGTTTTGTATGACGCTGGCAATTTCGTCATCACTCGCCAATGATTTGGCAAAACGCCCCGCAATTTTAGACGCAATGTTATCACCGCGCTTTTTGGAGCCATTGGTTCAAGATGTTGATGGCGAAAGAATGCGACTATTACAAAGCCAGTTAGAAATATGTGAAGATTTTGAATTAGCACTTGATATTGTGCGCCGTTTCAAACGCGAAGAAGCATTTCGCATTGGCTATCACCTTTTGCATAATCGCACAGATGGTATCAGCGCGGGAAAAAATTATTCTGATCTTGCCATATGTTGCATCAAATGTCTTTTACCCTATGCCATTAAAGAGGTTGAACGGCAATTTGGCGAATTTGACGGGCAAATTGCGGTCTGTGGTTGGGGTAAATTAGGCGGTGGGGAATTAAGTGCGAATTCCGACCTTGATTTAATGGTGATATATGAACCCAAAGAAGGCGTTGAAAACTCTTCTGGTGAGCGTTCTTTAAGTGCTGAGAGCTATTTTGCCAAAGTAACCCAAAGATTGGTTGCGGCATTATCGGTTTTAACTGCCGAGGGCCCGCTTTATGAGGTTGATATGCAATTGCGTCCTTCTGGCAAAAAAGGGCCGGTTGCGGTTCGTTATTCATCCTTCAAATCTTATTATGAAGCAGAAGCCTGGACCTGGGAGTTTCAGGCCCTTACCCGCCTTACACCAATTGCCGGTGATGCTGAATTAATGGATAAAATTCGGAATACGACACATAAATTACTTACTCGTGAGCGTGATACGGCAAAAACAATTACCGATATTATGGAAATGCGCGGCAAAATTGCCGAACACCTTAAACCGCGTGGTGAGTTTGACTTTAAACGTCTTGATGGTGGCATCATAACCTTGGAATTTTTAACCCAAGCCTATGAGCTTATATATGCCAATAAATTTGACTTTGTTCTAAGCGCGAATACCGCAGAGGCATTGGCAAATCTTGGTGAATTTGGGCTTTTGGAGAAAGAAAAAGTTGGCCGCCTTATCAAGGCATGTGAAGATTTGAACAATGCGCGGCAAATTTTGGATATTATTTCCGGTTCTGGCTATCAATTAGATTCGGAAACAAATGTATCAAAGCAAGCCATTGCTAATGTATTGAATTCACCTGATTTTAATGTTGCGCTTGCCGGGCTAAATGATGCGCGTAATGTTGTTAAAGAGGCATGGGAAAGCCTTTCAAACTCCATTACATCACTTTAATTCACGTTGTTGCGACGGAATAGCAAAACCACTTCGTTATAAACTCAGATAGACAAAATCGATTTTGCAAGTTTTTGGGTGGCAACCCCCTGCCATTCATGTTTAATTTGAAAAGTTTGACGAGGAATAATATGAAAATATCAAAACCAATTTTGGGTGCTTTACTTGTGACAATGTTTGCCAGCCCCGCTTTTGCAGATGGCTGGAAAGATGGTGGACACCACAACAAAATGGGCTTTAAAGACGGTGCTTTTAATGGTCCTGGTGGCCTGTTTGACCAAATCGATGCCAATCATGACGGTGTTATCACACGTGAAGAAGTAAAGGCGGCACATGATGCAATGTTTAATGCCATTGATACTAATCATGATGGTTATTTAACCCGTGAAGAAATGGCGGCGCATCGCAAAGCACAGATAGACAAAATGCAACAGCGTATGGCAGCCAGTCAGGCATCAATGTTTCAAGCCATTGATAAAAACAAAGATGGCGTAATAACCATTGATGAATGGAATGCATTTACCCCACCAAATCGTCCCGATATGGCAAAACGCCCTGATTTCAAAACTCGCCATGCGGATTTCTTCAAAAAGCTTGATACCAATAATGATGGCAAGCTTACTATGGCTGAATTTGCTGCTGGTCGTCCAAATCATAAAATGTCAGATCGCAAAGATATGATGAAAATGGGTGGCGGTCATATGGGCAAAGATGGCCCTCGTAACCCAGATACTAATCATGATGGAAAAATTTCCAAAGCTGAATGGGATGCAATGCCATTCCCATTGTTTGATATTGCTGATACAAATCATGATGGTAAAATTACCAAAGATGAAGCCGCAAATGCTTCTAAATACAAGCATGGACGTGATTTTAAACAACCGCGTAACTAATAGATACGGAGAAAGCCTCTGCTGATAGATTTGCAGACAAAGTTATTGCAAAAAACGCGCGATGGTGATCGCCGCGCAGCGGAGGCTTTGGTTCGTGCTGTTTCCCCGAAAATATTTGCTCTTGCATATCGCATGTTTAAAAATCAGGCGGATGCCGAAGAGGTGGTGCAAGAAGCATTATTAAAGCTATGGAAAGTTATTCCCGAATGGGAATTTGGTAAGGCAAAGGTTGAAACCTGGCTTTACCGCGTTACCTACAATCTTTGTATAGATAAATTACGGGCCGCAAAGAAATATATTGCCGAAGAGATTGACGATAATCATGTTTCGAATAGTATTTCTGCAGAACAAAGTTTAATCGTTTCCCAATCCGCAAGCAGTCTTGGTGCCTCGATTGAAACTTTACCTTCTCGGCAAAAAAGTGCCATAATCCTAACTTATTATGAGGGGTTAAGTGCCAAAGAAGCGGGTGCAATTATGGACATAAGCGTTGAGGCAGTCGAGTCATTGCTTGCCCGCGCCAAACGTAAATTGAAAGAAATGATAAAGCAGCAGGAGTTTAGCGACGGATTGGTAAATTAAATTCGTTTAATATTTGGTATGAACATGCAGAACAAAGAATTTGAAAAATTATTACCGCAAGATGAATTTGTACCGGTCTGCCCGACCGACAAGTTTGTTGCAGGTTTTCTTGCGCAAATGGACAATGATTTGCCTGTGCAGAAGGCACGTGTGGCGAATGATAATTTTGGTTTTTGGTCACGGATTGGTGCGGTCTCCGCGCTTGTTTTGGTGGTTTCAGGGTTTGTGTTTGTAAATTCAGATATGTCTGGTTTGATTTTTAATAATAAATCGCAAACAAAAATCATTGCGCAAATCGATACACCCCAACCACCAGAACAATTGGCAATGTATGATGTTTATTATAACCAAAATATTAGCGGGCAAGACGCCTTCGCAAGCCAACTTATCGGCTATGAAGATATTTCAACCGTTGTTCCTGTTGGTGATACGGTTCAAAAACAGCCGTAATTTATTCTGTAATGCCGCTCAATAAAAAAACCCGTGATAAACACGGGGTTTTTATATTTTAATGCAACGATATTATCGCTTTAAGCTGCCCAAAATGCCGCGTACTAATGAGCGGGTTAACGATGAACTTGCCTGGCGAACCATGGTTTTTGCTGCCGCCTCGACAAGGGAATCACCACGACGTTTACGGCCGCCACCGCCAAGAATATCAGACAAGAAACCGCCGATTCCGCCTTCTTCTTGTTGTTGCGGCTGGGCTTTGGCGGCTTTTTGCGCCTGAACCTGTGCTTGTGCTTGGGCTTCTGATGCCTGAAGATCAGCTTCTTTTTTGCTTAGGATTTCGAATGCAGATTCGCGATCTTGCAGTGTATTATATTTTGTACCAATCGGGCTTGCAGAAATCACGCGCGCACGCTCATCGGGGTTTGCAGGGCCAACCCGTGACATTGGTGGACGAATGAATGTTCGTTCGACTACGGTTGGGACACCTTTTTCATCCAATGTTGAAACCAATGCCTCGCCAACGCCAAGTTCGGTGATGGCTTGTTCAGTGCTAAAACTCGGATTAGGGCGGAAAGATTCCGCCGCAGTTTTAACCGCCTTCATTTCCGATGGTGTATAGGCACGCAACGCATGTTGCAGGCGGTTACCCAATTGGGCAAGCACGGTTTCAGGAATATCTTGTGGGTTTTGGGTAACAAAATAAATACCGACACCTTTTGAACGTATAAGGCGCACAACTTGTTCAATTGTGGTCAAAAGTGCCTTTGGCGCGTCACGGAATAAAAGGTGTGCCTCGTCAAAGAAGAAGACAAGTTTTGGTTTTTCTGGGTCACCAACCTCGGGAAGCATTTCAAAAAGCTCACTCATCATCCAAAGAAGGAATGTTGAGTATAAGGTGGGTGATGCCATTAATTTTGAGCCATCCAAAATATTGATAATGCCACGACCCGATAAATCAGTGCGGAAGAAATCGTTTAAATCTAGTGCTGGCTCGCCGAAAAAAGTATCTGCGCCGGCGGTTTCAAGTTCAAGAACTTTACGCTGAAGCACTGCTATCGCTTGTTTGGTAACAAGGCCGTATTTTTGTGAAACTGTGTCGGCATTATCCGCCATATAATCAAAAACAGCTTTTAAATCTTTTAGATCAAGTAGGAGCAGACCTTCATCATCCGCCATTTTAAAGGCAATGGTTAATGCGCCTGATTGCGCATCAGTAACATCCATAAGGCGTGATAAAAGGTTTGGGCCCATTTCCGAAATTGTGGTGCGGATTGGATGGCCACTTTTGCCATATAAATCCCAGAAAACTACTGGATTTGCTTCGCCGTGATAATCAGCAAGGCCAAGCATCTCAGCACGCTTTTTAAATGGATCAGATGGTTCCCATGTTTGTGAGGCGCCTGATAAATCACCCTTTACGTCTGCCGCAAAAACCGGAACCCCGGCACGGGCAAAACCTTCGGCAAGAACTTGCAAGGTTACAGTCTTTCCTGTTCCTGTTGCACCGGCCACCAAACCATGTCGGTTCGCGCGTTTAAGACTAAGATTGATTAATTGAACCGGATCTGCGGTTCCGCCGACAAGGATTGAATCTGCCATATTACCCCACATTGAAAATAAAATATTCATTTGAATAAAAAACAAAGGATAATTACAGTATTATTTTAGATTTGCCAATTCCTGCAAAACTTAAAGTGAAGCAATCTTATCACTTAATTTGTTTGCATACATCGCTTTGTCTGCACTTGTGATTGCCTGAACAATATTTTCATCGTGTTTTACGGTATGAACCCCAATCGTGCATTTAATGCCGATGACGTTATTTTTGTACGGAATGGCGATATTTTTTATTACGTCATTGAATTGTTCGGCTTTGTGGCATGCCTCTTCTTTATTGGCTTTGACCAAAAGCGCCATAAATTCGTCGCCACCAACGCGACCAACAACATCAGATTGGCGCAAATTTTGACTAAGTTTTTTTGCAAATTCTTTGATTACAAGATCACCAGCAGCGTGCCCGTATGTATCATTAATTTGTTTAAAGCCATTAAGGTCAAAGAATAATAATGTGCATTCAACATTCATGCGGCGTGCAAATGAAATGGCGCGTGTTATCTCCCGCTCAAAACCACGACGGTTTAGAATGCCTGTTAATGGGTCGGTATCGGCAAGGGCAAGTGCGTCCCTAAGTTCTGACTTCAGGCGGTTTCGCTCATTTTTAAGTGAAACAATCTCTTTATGCATTGCCGAAAGCGCCTGACGCACAAGCGGTGTCATTTCCGATTGTGGTACACCATAAATATTCAAAGGGTCAGCATCTTTGATTATTTCCATTCGTGGTGCATTAACAAAATCGTCAACAATCCTTAAGCGCACGTCTTTTTGCGGTATTTGGTTTGCAGATTTTGTTTGGTTTTTCGAAGTCATATTGTTCTTTAACACCACTTTTGTGAAAATTGAATGAATTTTGTTAGTTCGGGGTTAATATTTATTATAAAGCGCATTAAAGTGCGATTTTGTTAAAATTATGATGCTTTTTACGCCTTTTGGCGACTTATAATTTTGCCAAACATCGGGTAATAAGCAATTTTTGGGGATTTTAATGCAAAAACCTTTGGTAGGAATCATAATGGGATCCCAGTCTGACTGGGAAACTATGAAAGAAGCGGCAGATATTTTACAAGCTTTGGAAGTGCCGCATGAGGTAAAGATTGTTTCTGCGCATCGTACGCCGGAAAGAATGTTTAACTATGCCAAAGCTGCCAAGGATAATGGCCTTAAAATCATTATTGCTGGTGCGGGTGGTGCGGCGCATCTTCCCGGAATGGTGGCAAGTTTGACCACGCTTCCGGTTCTGGGTGTCCCTGTGCAGTCAAAGGCGCTTTCGGGGCAAGATTCACTTTTATCAATTGTGCAAATGCCAAAAGGAATTCCGGTTGGCACATTGGCAATTGGTTCGGCGGGTGCGGCAAATGCCGGTATATTGGCGGCACAAATTCTTGCTGCCTTTGATGATGAACTTGGCAAAAAGGTCGCAATCTTCCGTCAGGCACAAACAGATGCAGTTAAGGATGCGCCGGTTTAAATCATGACTTTGGATACCAATAAAACAATCGGTATTATTGGCGGTGGGCAGCTTGCCCGCATGCTAAGCTTTGCGGCATTCCAATTTGGTTATCGCATCGCGATTTTTGAACCTGAAAAAAATTGCCCTGCATCACAAATTACAGATTGCCATTTTTGTGCATCTTATTCAGATAAGGCCGCACTCGAAGAATTCGCAAAATCCTGTGATATTGTAACTTTTGAGTTTGAAAATATTCCGGTTGACGCCGTAAAAATCATTGAAAAATATGCAAAAATCTATCCTAATCCTGATGCCTTGGGGCATACACAAGATAGATTGTCGGAAAAGGAATTTGTGCGCTCTTTAGGGCTGCCATGTGCGCCATTCTATGAAATTAATTCATTGGATGATTTAAATGCCGCAATAAAAACCAATGGTTTACCTGCAATTTTAAAAACCCGCCGCTTTGGTTACGATGGCAAAGGGCAATTTGTAATTAAAAATGCAGACGAAGCAGCGCAAGCATGGGAAGAATTGGGTCAACAACCATGTGTGCTTGAAGGTTTTGTTGATTTTTCATTTGAAACCTCGATGATTTTGACGCGCGGTCAGGATGGCGAGATTTTATATTTCCCTAATTCCCAAAATATCCACAAAGACGGTATTTTGCGTAAATCAATGGTTCCAAGCCCATTAAATTTTGACCAAATCGAAGAATGTAAACACATTGGGCGCACCATTGCCGAGGCGTTGAAATATGTTGGCACTCTAACCGTTGAAATTTTTGTTGGTAATCATGGTCTTGTGGTCAATGAAATTGCACCGCGCGTTCATAATTCTGGGCATTGGACTATTGAAGGGTGCAAAACCTCCCAGTTTGAGGCGCATATTCGGGCAATTTGCGGCTTGCCACTTGGCTCAAGTGCATTAATGGCACGTGGTGTGGAGATGGAAAACCTTTTGGGCGATGAAATCCTTCATGCCTTTAAGCTTGCGGCTGATGGCAATGTCTTTGTTCACATCTATGGCAAAAAAGACATCAAACAAGGTCGTAAAATGGGGCATTTCACAAGGTTGTTTGGGTAAAAAACTTTAAATATGCAAGAAGTTTTTAAAAACTTAATGCAACACCACTCCAACCAAAATTGCAACATAATGTACAATCGCGGCGGCAACCACATGTCCGTGCCAAATGGCGCGACGGTATTTAAGGGTTTTGGAAACATAAAAAATTGTTCCAACCGAATATAATAACCCACCAACACCAAGCAAGATTGTTGCCGCAAGAGGCATATTGCTCATCATTGGTTTAAGGGCAATCAATGCCGCCCAACCAAGGGCAAGATAAAATACAACCCAGATAATTTTGCCGAGACCAGGCATAAACAGTTTCCCAGCCATCCCCAAAATAGCAAGTGTCCAAACCACACTGGTCATAATGATTGCCCAATTACCGTGTAACACTTGGGTGGTGAATGGTGTATATGATGCGGCAATCATCAAAAAGATGCCAGCATGATCAAGGCGTCTTAAAAATGGTTGAAAATTTGGTTTCGCAAAATTATAAGCCAGCGAAAAAGACAACATTGCCACAAGGCCAAAAGCATAAACGGATGCGGCGGCAATTTTACCACCCAAACCATTTGAAATTGCAAGACCCAACAAAAGACCACCACCAAACAATGCAAAGACAATGCCTACAAGATGGATGATAAAATCGGCGCGTCGCGCCCAAAAAGTTGGGTAATGTGGCAGGTTAAATGTCATGACTTTATAATACTAACAATGTTGACTATATTATGACAAGTCAAATAATTTTGCGTTAGATGACAATAGCACAAAAAAGCCGACCAATGCTTAGAATGGTCGGCTTTTTATGAAACTTTAAGATGGCTTTAATCGAACAGAGCGTCCAAATCGTCTTGTGACATTGCCGCCCCTGCATCATCGCCACCAAACATCGCGTCAATATCGTCCTGTTTGTTTTCAGGGCCATTTAACGCAGGGCCATTAAGCAATAAGTCTTTCTTGCGCTGCTCTTCCGGTGAAAGTTGCACTTCGGCATCTTCGACACCCATAACTTTGGCAAAACGATCGATACGATTTTCGATATGGCGAAGTGTATCGACAACTTTTTTAACCCGTTGTCCGGTAATATCTTGGAATGAGCAAGCCTCAAAAATTTCAAGCATCTTATCACATACATATGCTTGATATGCATGTGCATCAGATGTATCAGCCGACATAACGGATTCAGCGGCTTCCATGATACGGTGCGTTGCTTCGGCAGTGTTGGCAACAATTGCATCAAGTTCTGCACCCGCTGTCGGTATGCCGTCGTTTTTGATGTCATTAGGACGCAAAGCCGAAATTTCAGCTCTAGTTCTTTGGATATAAGCAGACAAATAGCGCAATTCACCATAAAGGCTGTTATCCATGGAGCCAAAGAATGCCATCATAGCATCGCTCATTTGGCTTGCGAGGGTTAAAACCTCACCAAGACGAGGATCTTTAAGATCCGCATCTTTCAATCTGCTTAGCGCGTCTTTAACTCGTAGAACGACTTCTGGTGTCGCCATATTAATCCCCTGTGTATACTAGAAATCGCCCAAAACCGAGGCAATTTTTGCCTTCAAAGTCTGTGCATTAAAAGGCTTAACGATGTAGTTGTTTACACCTGCCTTTTTAGCGGCGATAACGTTTTCCGTTTTAGATTCCGCAGTTACCATAATGAATGGTGTCGGCTTAAGCGATTCATCTGCGCGAACTTCGCGTAAAAGCTCATAACCAGTCATTGGTTCCATATTCCAGTCAGAAATGACCAGACCATATTTTTGTTTCTTTAATTTTTCTAACGCTTCGCGCCCATCCGAAGCTTCATCAACATTCTCAAAGCCTAGTTGCTTAAGAAGGTTACGAATGATACGGATCATTGTTTGATAATCATCAACAACAAGAACTGGCGCATTCATATCTACTGCCATTATAAACTCCCACAAAATGCAGATTTTTCCGCAAATACCCACTTTGGCAGATGCTATTTAAACAGAAGGACGCTAAAGAAAGGTTACTAAAACTGAAAAAGAAGGATTTTTTTATGCCAAATCAATTAGGTGGTTATACTTTCGGTGAATTAGAGCTTGGTCAAGTATTTGATTTTTCTAAGATTATTTCAAAAGAAGACGTAAAAAAATTTGCAGAAGCAAGTGGTGATAATAACCCGATTCACCTTGATGAAGCCTATGCAGCGACCACACAATTTAAGAATTGTATCGTTCACGGTGTTTTAACGGCTGGTTTGGTGTCGGCGGCAATCGGTATGAATATGCCTGGGCCTGGCTCAATTTATGTTGGTCAAAACCTTCAATTTCGTCGTCCTGTAAAAGTTGGTGCAAAGGTTGATGTGCATCTTGAAATTAAGGAATTAAATCCCGATAAGAAGTTTGTTACAATTGCCACAACTGCATCAGTTGATGGTAAAACTGTTTTAACTGGCGAAGCGCTGGTTATGGTTCCTGCTGAATAATCATAACGGATTAGGAAATGAAAGTTTTTTCTGGTTTTGAACGAGTTCCCGAAGAATTCAAAGGTGCAACAATTGCAATGGGCGCATTTGATGGTTTGCATCTTGGGCACAAATCGCTTTTAGAAATTGCAAAAAAAGCACATCCTGATGAACCGCTTGGGCTTTTATTATTTGAACCGCCACCAAAATTATTCTTTTCTAAGAATACACATGGCTCGCGTCTTGCCACTGGTCGGATTACGGAAATTCTGGCGGAAAAAATTGGGGTTGATATTATTTTCTCCTTGAATTTTGATGAGGAATTTGCATCTCTAAGCGCGCTTGAGTTTATAAATAAGGTGGTCATTAACGGCTGCTCGCCGAAACATATTGTGGTTGGTCATGATTTCCGCTTTGGTAAAGGGCGCACTGGTGACGCAAAATTACTTAGTGAAGAATGCGCAAAGCACTCAATACAAGTTACAATTCTTGAACCAATTAATGATGATACAGGCCTTAGAATTTCCTCAACCCGCATTAAAGAGGCTTTGCAACAGGGGAAAATTGACCTTGCTAATCAGCTTTTGGGGCATCCGTGGACGATTGAAGGTGTGGTTGAACATGGGCAAAAATTGGGTCGGGTTCTTGGCTTTCCCACTACAAACATAAAATTATATCAACAGATTGAACCTTTGTTTGGCATTTATGCGGTAAAGGTTGATATTGGGGATCGTGTATTGCGGTCGGGGGTTGCCAATTTTGGTAGAACGCCAACAACTGGTGTCCGCGATCCTTTATTTGAAACTTTCATTCTTGATTTTGATGGCGATTTATATGGACGCAATATAATTATAGAACTTCACAAATTTCTACGTCCCGAAGAAAAATATAATAGTCTTGACGAGCTGAAAGCGCAGATTGCAATCGATGTTCAGAACGCAAAAGATTATTTTGCCAATTAAAAAAATGAAAATAGTTGATATTTTAAAATTAATATTATTGGTGGTTTTGTGGGCGTCTGCTTATGGGTTAAACAATATTGCCCTGCAAACAATTTCACCAATGGCGAACGTGTTTTTACGTCTTGCCGCCGGCTCGGCGTTTTTGGGCGTTATTTTATTCTTTAAGGGTGAAAAAATGCCACGCTTTAATAATTATAAAGCGTGGATAATGATTGCCGGGGTTGGGGTTATTGGCTCATTATTGCCATTCTTTTTAATTGCCCAAGCACAAACCAAAGTTCCATCTGCGCTTGCAAGTATCTATCTTGCTGCAATGCCGCTGGCGGCGGCGATATTATCATATTTCTTGGTGCGTGACGAAGACTTAGGGCCAAAGAAAATAATCGGCGTAATATTGGGTGTGATTGGTGTCGTAATTTTATCGGCGCCTGACTTGGGCAATGTTGCGGCACAAAGCGCACCCCTTGGTGCGCAATTACAATTATTGGGGGCGGCATTTTGTTATGGCTCTGCCGTTGTGATGATACGTATGGGCGGTGGCGGCACTAGCCCTTTGGTAACCTCATTCGGGTTTATTTTTATTTCGGCATTTGTTGCTTTACCGTTTGCATTTAATGATATTTTGCAAAATGCCCATCAATATTCAAAGGCATCAATAATTGCCGCTATTTTAATCGGTATAGGGCCAACGGCACTCGCGGGCATATTATATGTCGAGGCGGTGCATCGGGTTGGCCCATTAATGGTGGCGAATTTTTCAAATCTCGTGCCGATTGTTGCGCTTTTTATTGGTTATATTTTCTTTTCAGAACGCATTCCCGCGACAGCGCTTTTTGCGCTTGTGGTGATTTTAATTGGCGTAAGTTTATTGCAAAACCAAAGCAAAGATAAAAATGCCGAATAATTTGTTTTAGCCTAAATAAGTTTCAACATCTCTTCAATTGGTCTTCCAACAATTGCTTTGTCACCCTTAATAAGTATAGGGCGCTGTAAAAGCTTGGGCTCGGCGGCAATTGCAGCAATAAGGTCATCATCGCTTTGTTCCAATGAAACCCCAAGCTCTTTTGCGGTTTTTTCACGTATTATTGCTTTTACACTTCCAACTTTTTCTGCAAGTGACTTTAAATCACCTTGTGAAAGATGGTTGTTGAAATAATTAATTATTTTGGGTTTAATTCCATTGGCTTCTAATAATGCCAGACCTTTAACTGCTGTTGAACATTTACTATAAAAAATAAGCTCATATTCCATTAAATTCTCCTAAAATCAGTTCCCTAAACTATTTATTATTCATTTCGTATTATTTGTAACCGATTATTTTAAAAATTACATTGGGTAATATGAGTAAGAACTGGAAAATACGTCCACTTTTATGGTCTGCTCTTTTCTTTTTCCTTGTCGCATCGGTTGCGATTGGGGGAGTGGCATTTTATGCCATGAATTACCTTGCTATTGGCTCTACCAATGTTGGAAAATTTGAAAAATTATGGTCAGAAGCGACAATTCAGGATCTTCAGGCAACCTATAACGCAAAAATCTATATTGCTTCAAATGATCAAAAAGCACTCCAAGATTTTTATAAATATAAAGATATACGTAATGATATGATGCTGCGCGCCCGTGAGATTGCACCAGACCTTACGGACGATAAACTGGTTTCCAGAACCTATGATACCGCCCTTGCTATGAGCGATGTTGAACTTGCGGCCGTAAAAATGGCTGAAAGCGGTAATGTTGAGGGCGCAAAATCCATGCTTATGGATTCACGCTATGCCGAATTAAATATCAAAAAGAACTCATTAAAAGAACAGGCACGCAGCGAAATTTATAATACCCTTATGAATGCGGTAAATAGTGCGCATCATATGTTGGTTATTGGTCTTGTTGGGTTGGTAATGTCATTGGGTGTCGCGGCCTATTTATGGCGTCGTCTGGGCATAATCTTCAAAACACAGGCCGAAGAATTAATGGTTGCGCGTGATGCACTTGCCAATCATGCGACCCATCTTGAAGAACGCATTGAAATGCGCACCCGTGACCTAGAGGCCGCAAAAGAGGCCGCCGAATCCGCCGATCAGGCAAAATCAACTTTCCTCGCGCAAATGAGTCATGAAATAAGAACACCAATGAATGGTATTTTGGGCATGGCGGCGGCATTATCGAAAACAAGCCTTGATGAAAAACAAAAACACTTTGTCCATGTGATTAGTGAATCTGGTGATATTTTACTTAATTTGCTAAATGATGCGCTTGACCTTGCTAAGATTGAGGCCGGTAAGCTTGATATCGAAAATATTGCCTTTAATTTGGGTGACCTTGTTCGTTCATCAGAGGCAATTTTTGCAATTCGCGCCCATGACAAAGGGATTACCCTTAATATTGATCTTCATAATGCACCAAATATTTGGTGCCTTGGCGACCCAACTCGTCTTAAACAAATTCTTTATAACCTTATTTCCAATGGCATCAAATTTACCGAAGAGGGCAGCGTTAGCGTAAATGTTTCTGCCGTTGAGCAAGACGGCAAATATATGATTGAATTTGCGGTAAAAGATACTGGCATCGGAATAAATGAAGAAGCACAAATGCGCTTGTTCCAAAAGTTCTCGCAGGCCGATGTTAGCACCACGAGAAAATTTGGCGGCACAGGCCTTGGTCTTGCAATTTGTAAACAGCTTGCGCAAATTATGGGCGGCGATATTTTCGTGGATTCAGAGGTTGGAAATGGTTCAACATTCACGCTTGCTATCCCTGTCGAAAAAGCACAAGAGCCAGAAATTGAAGATGCTGATGTTGCATTAGAAGAAAATGATGCACTTGGTGAATTGTGTATCTTGGCAGCCGAAGATAATGCTAATAATCGTCTTGTTTTAAAAATGTTCCTTGAGCAAATTGGTGCCCAAGTTACTTTTGTTGAAAATGGCCTTGATGCCGTCAAAGAATGGGAAAGCCATACATTTGATATCATTCTTATGGATGTTCAAATGCCGATTATGTCTGGGCCAGAGGCAACCCAAAAAATCCGCGAAATAGAGTTTAAAACCAAACGTCTGCGCACGCCAATTATTGCACTTACTGCGAATGCGATGACGCATCATGTTGCCGAGTGTCTTGCCGCAGGTATGGATGCCCACGTCGCCAAGCCAATAAGGCCAAACCTGCTTTTTGCCGCTATTGAAAATGCAATTGATGAAAATATTGATTTGGTAGGCGAAGAAATGGCCGCGCAAAATTTAGCTGCCGACGAGAGCATGTGCCTTAAATTATAGCCATTAGGCTAATTGCATGTGGTTCCACGCCAAAATCAAAAATGCACCCAGCAAAACACTATATTGGAAAATATCAAACATACGTTCCGCCTCAGATGTGTTGGCAAGAAATTCCGCTTTTTTGTCATAGGTGATAAAGATTAGACAATCTAAGCCAAGGGCGATGCCATAAAGGTAAATTGCATATTGCGATTGGGCAATTAATGCACCGATTGACGCAATAAGGCATAAAAATGCCAAATGCCACAAAACCCCTTTGTAGCCGATGGAATAATATTTCATCATCTCAAGATGCGATGGCGGCAAATGGTCATATATCGTAAGCCCATCTTCATCGACCATTGGCTCTTCACCACGCTCAAGCGCAGTAACATGCCGTGCCATCCACAGACCAAGTCCATTATAAATTGTGTATAGGGCGATTACCAAACCGGCAAGGCCAACCAAAACTGACATATAAAAATTCCGTGATTTGCTAATTAATAGCATAGATTATCTAAATGTGCATTTTTTTTGATTTTGCAACATATTTATGAAGATATTTTAATGTGTTATAATGAAAAACCGTTTGGTTTCTGTTCAGAATGTGTGTGATACTGAAGTTAGGTGATGAAAAATTCCGTCGCAAGGTCTAGGAATGTCTTGTACAGACTGTTTTAAGCGTCTTTTATTTTTTAAGGAATGTTTGTGAATATGGCTTCAAGCTCAAAAATTATGGTCAAGTGTCTTTTGGGCATTGGATTATTCGCTTCTACTGCATATGCGCAAACTGCAAATGTAACTACTGCCCCTGTTGCAGCACCTCTTGCTGCGGCGGTTCTGCCTTCTGCATTGGCAGAAAAAATGCAAAATGCAGTGAAATTTAATGCCGATGGCAATGCACCACAGGCGGTTGCATTATGGAAAGAAATTTATATCAGCGCCGACAAAAGCCCAGAGCAACAAAAACTTGCAATGGATGCGGCAAAGTATCTTGGTTTTAATGCTGTTGAAAATCGTGATGTCCGCTCTGCGGAGGCTTATTTTGCTGCCGAGTCAATTATTGCACGTCGTCTTTTTGTATCTGGTCAATTAAGTGCACGCACTTTTTCAACTAGCGTAAGTCATTGGGCAACTGGTGCGGGTGCTATGGGTCGTTCTACTGAATCTGCGGCATTGGTTTTCTTTGCCCGCGAAGTAAAGGCGCGTGCGCAGGCGATGGAGTCGCAAAAAGTGCTTAACCGCGAGGCCAATTTCAGTGCCGATAGCATTGAAGGTATCCGTGTTAGCAGCAGCAGCGTTTGCGTAATTAACAATGTGGAAATATTAACAAAACAAATCACCTGCACCGATGAGTCAAATGCAATTGGTGAAGCTATGTCACTTCAGGCGCGGCAAATAAAGGCTGATGCGCCACCACCTGAAAAGAAAGATGACAAGAAAAAGGGTGATGAAGAGCAATAAAATAATAAAACCCGCCATTTGGCGGGTTTTTATTTAATTGGATTTTTCTAAATTAGGCTAATAGCTACCAAACACCTTGACCAACGCCACCGTCAACAAACATTGATGAGCGGAATTGCATTTGTTGTTGCTGTTGTTGAACTTGTGCTTGTTTTTGTGATTCAACCTTTATGGTGCGGCTAAGGGTAACATATTTAATACCTGGGCCAAAACGGCGAAGCAGCGAGCGTTCGTTACAATTGCCGGCTGGAATTTGTGCCATACAGGTTAAATTACCACCCTTATATGAAAGTGCCTGACCTTTGGTGCAGGTTAATGCTTGGCCGCCATCAAAAACTGCCTTGCCGTCTACCATACGGCCAATCATCGCCTCCATATGCGTTCCCGCCATGCAACGATATACTTCACCAGTGAATTCATTTGCCAATTTATCATTGGCATCGGTGCGTGACGCTGGGTGCGGCATGTTTTTGTCATCCATGCAAACAGCGCGAATTGGTACGATTTCAGTAATAACTTTGGTTTCAACAACTTTTTCCGCAGTTGCAACTTTTTGCGCGCCGCCTTGAACATTAAGTCCGTCAATATTTCCATTATAAACTGGTTGCGGCACGCCATAATAACCGCCACCACCGCCGCCAAGTATCACCCCGCCTGAGCTGCTGTTATAGCTGCCTGGGTAGTAATAATTGCTTCCGCCATAATACATGCTGCCATCAGTTGTGTTGATGTTGCTGCCAGTATTGCTGCTAACACCTGTCGTGCCATAATTGCTTGGAACATAAACCCCAGGTACAGCAACTATTTGCGAATTAACAGTACCGCAGCAATTAGCACTTCCTTGCCCAGAAACCACAGGGATATTGGTAATGCCGCCAGTGTATGAACCACTGCCGCAACAAGACGATTGTGCATGTGCTGCACCGCCAATAAGCGATAGAACAGCAATTATTGCAGTGTTTCTAAATGATACATTCATCTTATGACTCCCCGAAAATTTGATTATATCGACCTATTAACGGCGATTACATCCCCAAATCTTCGTAAAAATAGCTCCGAAAAACGGTTAAATTCCCACCAAAAACATGCCGGTTCTTGGCACGCAAAATGCTTGTAACACTAAAAAGCAAAGAATTTGTTAGCGGAGATGAATTTATGCAATTTAATGCACTTCACCCTGAAACACGGTTATTACTTAACTCGTGGAAGACAATTAATGGTCTTGGTGATAGTCTGGTAAATAATAATCTTGCGTCACGTGATGTGGGGTCAATGATTGATCGTCTCTTTATGATACAAAGAGTTGCCGAAGGTGTGTTTGTTTATAAAACATTGGGCAAAGAAATCACATCATGGGTTGGTCGCGATTTAAAAGACAACGAAATCAGCACGATTTTCTTTGGGCCTGACAAGGTATTAATCCGCGCCTTGCTTGAATCCGCGATTCACGCACCAGGGCCAGCGTTGGCACGCATCGTTGCATTTGGCGCAAAGATTGGTCAACGCACCGAAATTGAGATGGTATTTTTGCCACTAATGGAAAAATCTGGTGTTGCCAGAATGTTGGGGCTTTTTCAGCCAATCGCCGCAAATGTCACAATATCGCGCCCAGCAATTCGTTTTTCGATTGCAGAATTAGTGCCGCCGGATCCACGCACCCCGCGCAATCCGGGTCTAAGGCTGGTTAAAAAATAGACCTAGTTTTTTGGACTTAGTTCAACCTTATAGCGTTTCCAATTATTTACATAATGCGTCGCAGATTTCAAAAGTGCCGCATGTTGTTCGGTTGTGGTTTCACGAATAATTTTACCGGGCGCGCCCATTACCAGTGAATTGTCGGGAATTACTTTGCCTTCTGGAATTAATGCCTTGGCGCCAATTATGCAATTTTTCCCGATTTTTGCATGGTTCATAATAACTGCACCAATGCCGATAAGTGAATTATCACCAATTTCACAACCATGCAGCATCGCCATGTGACCAACGGTTACATTTTTACCAATGGTTAGTGGCGCACCCATATCGGTGTGAAGAACGCTTCCATCCTGAATATTGCTGTTTTCACCAATTATAAGTGGCTCATTATCGCCACGAAGCACGGCATTAAACCAAATGCTGGCATTTTCATGAAGCACGCATTTGCCGATTAGAACTGCTGTGGGGGCAACCCAATAATTGCCACTTTTTGGATAGTCAGGTGAAAAATTGCCTAAATTATATGCTGTCATTGCCGAACCTTATATTTTTTGACATGTTTTTGTGACATTAACTCTTCATTAAACATTGTAAATGAACCTTATCATTATAAAGTTATCTGAGTCGATAATACTTTGATACTAACAAGCCTTGTAGAAGGAGACCACATAATGGTCTTTGGTGTTTCTTAATTGGCGGCCAAGTGGCAAATATCTGCCAAAGGCATATTTACCCCGCAGATGTTAGAGGGGGCTTGTTTTTTTCGCATAAAATTCCATATTTTCATTATAGCCCTAATAAAAATAAAAATGGGGCAAAGCATCATTTTGCCGGAAATGGCGTATTTGCGTCATCATGGCTTATTCAAATGCCAGAATGGCGTTAATCAGGAGAGGTGCAGACATGGCTAAACGACCAAATACCCGCAAAACCCGTGAGCATATTCATCACGAGAATGAAGGCGAAAATAATGTTCGTTCATTATTTGGCTGGTCTCCTTTAGGCAATGATGAGGAGGAAAGGCGTGATCAACGCTTCCTGCGTCATGTAAAGCCCCGCTCTGATGGCCAAGAAAATTTAATGAAGGCAATTGATAATTCGCCGTTGATTGTTGCAATTGGGCCAGCCGGAACGGGTAAAACCTATCTTGCGGTTTCCAAGGCTGTGGAAGCATTGGAATCAGGACAGGTTTCACGGATTATTCTTTCCCGCCCTGCTGTTGAGGCGGGTGAATCTTTGGGCTATTTACCAGGGCATGTTGAGGATAAATTGGGGCCATATTTGCGCCCGCTACTTGATGCGCTTTCTGATAGATTATCACCTAAACGCCTTAAAATGCTTATGAGCGAAGGAATTATCGAAATTGCACCAGTTGGCTTTATGCGTGGTCGTACTTTGAACAACGCCTTTGTGGTGATTGATGAGGCGCAAAACTGTACCTATGGTCAATTAAAAATGTTGCTAACCCGTCTTGGTTGGAATTCAACCATGGTGGTAACGGGCGACCCGCACCAAACCGATTTATTGCCAGAAATGTCAGGTTTGGCACAAATTGCCAATCAGCTTGAACAAGTGGAAGATGTTGCTGTGGTTCGCCTTGAAGCCAAAGATATTGTTCGCCACCCGCTTGTGGCATCAATGTTAAAAGTGCTTTAGGTCAGCGCTATTTTTTACCAAATAATTCGGGGAATGTAGTAACATATTCTTGAAAATATTTGCTACATTGCCCAACTTTTTCATTACGTTTTTGATCAAGCATATTGGCTGCGCGCCACGTCCAATAGGCATTCCATTCATGATTGCTGCTTTCGCTTGTGGCGGCAAGTGCAATTTTGTTTGCTTCTTCGGCCCCGATTTTTCTATCTATAACCAATCTGTCACGCGCAACGGTGGCAAGCATGCTTGCATTGTCGCCGAGAACTTTTCTTAGTTTCTCATCTTTTATTTCATAATGCTGACTTATGAAAAGTAATTGCCCAGCACAGGAAGAGAGTGTTAGATACCATGGTTCAGGGCTTGTTTTTGTCCCAAATGTAACATTATGTTCTGCATCCTTTGCAAATGCACTTGTTGACATCAAAACAGATACTGCGAACCCAATTAATAAGGTATTGCCTTTAAAGCCCATTTCCCACCTCTTTTTATAAGAGATATTATAAAATTAAAATTTTGCAATCTTTATTTTGAAACGATGACCCCGTACCAGCCAAGGCCTTGATAAGTCTCATAACCAGGGGTTTTGTGGAATGCGATATGCCGCCCGTCATTAGTTTTATGATAGCCAAAAGCCTCTTTGCTAGGCATAAAGTTTGCCAATTTTTCAAAAATGTTATGGCCACTAGAGGCGATGATTTTGTGATTGGCATCAACTAGCATGACTTCGAATATCTGTTTTTCACGCTCCGAAAGGCGCACCCCTTCGACAATGGTTTTTGCTTGTGGTTGCCAGTCAAAGTGCACGCCAAGAACCCCTATTAATTTACCATGTGAATTACCATTTTCACGCACCCCACACGAATAAGTCGCGATTTGTGCATTATTTAACAGATATTCTGTGGCAATGTCATCAACGGCATAATCATCGCCGCTTGACTGGGCAATTGCGTGTTTAAACCATGGTCTGTCGGCAACATTTTTGCCAATAACATTATATTGGTCTGGGCGGCCGTTTGCGATTACATTGCCGTGTAAATCACAAAGCCATAAATCAAGATAAACCGTATAGGCATTAAGAATGACACCAAGACGTTGGCAGGCATATTCACAGTTTGCATCAATTGGATTTGCGCTAGCGTCAACAATTGCCGAATCTGTTGCCCACCAGCGAACATCACAGGTGCGCTCATAAAGATTTCTATCAATCAATTCGACAGCATTAAGCGATAAATCAATCAAACGGTTTCCCATTGATTGTTCTGCCATTTTTGTGGTGGCGACTTCTAATTCTTCAATCTCATCACCCAATTCTTTGGAAAGGGCGTTTGAAAGTATTTCAACATTTTGGGAAATGCTCTTTACTTCTTCGGCGACTACCGAAAAGCCACGCCCCATATCGCCGGCCCGTTTCGCCTCAATAAGTGCGTTTAGTGATAATATCCGCAAATTAGCGGTAATTTCTTGAATTTCACGGACTTTATTTCTGGCGATATTTTTTGCCGCCGCTGTCTTTTCGGCGATGTCGCGAATGTCGATTTCATGCTCACTCATTGCTTGTTCCTATGATTTGAAAACAAACAATGAGTGTGTTGGTAAATGAAAACTTAAAGGACGGTCATTACCATATGGTATTGCTGAATGTCTTTGTATTTGCTTAAAAAAACAACATAAGTGCCGTTGCACATGGCAAAATTATGCGTCCAAATCAATGTCCAAAATTGCCATTTCAAATATATAAGAGGTTTCGCCTTCATCCTGATCTAGGTAAACTAGGCCAAGAAATTCCTCACCTTTATATACTTCAACCGAATCATCATCGGTTTTGCGGCTTTGTAATTTTAGATTTGATGCACCAAATGTTTTGTTCAAATGTGCTTCGACACGCTTCCAGTCCGGCTTTGCCATAATATTCCTCAACTAATAATTCACACCCTTAATAAACATATTTGCAAATAAAAAAAGGGGCAGTTCACAAAGAACTGCCCATGAAGTATTTTAGGAGTTGAGAATTAGATTAATTTGAGCCTTTGGCGATAAAAGTTGCGTTATTACCAACTGCCATTGCAGAACCAACCAATGCACCTGAAGAACCACCAGTAATGTTAGTGCTTGCATAAACATTGCCATAGTTAGTTTGTGAAGTTTGAGAGTTCATTCTTACGCTGCCGCCATTGCAACCTGCGCAAACAAAGCCAGTGATAGTGTTGCCAACTGCAAAGCTGTTTGCACCGCCAACGCCACCCATTGAAGAAGATCCCATAAAGTTTGCAGTTGCGCTTACGTTGCCATAATTATTTTGTGCCATTACAAGGTTTGCATCGTCACCGATATTTGAAATCAATACGCCGTTACCAGTTGCAGAAGCGTCGGCATAAGCAGTGTTGCCCCAATCATTCAGAACGATTTCGCTATTTGCAGTTACTGAATCATTGGTTTCTTGGTTGCCGCTAAGGTCGACGCGACCCCATTCATTGGTGATTGAAGTGTTGTTGCCATAAGCGGTTGAAATTGCCGCCGCATCATTTGCGATACCAACGCTTACCGCAGTTTCAGCAAGAACAGGCGCATAAGTTTTTTGTTCGATTTCAGAATTAATTTCTGCATTCTGACCAACAGTTACATGAGAGTTACCAGCAGCAACAGATTGCGCATTAACATAACCAAACACTGTGTTACCTTCAACATAAGTAGAGGCAACAGTATTTGACGCATTATATTGACCGCTTTGGTTTTGAAGATAGCCATTTGCTACTGCGGTGTTGAAATTGTTGCCAGCAACTTGGGTAACTGCATCGATATTGTCGGCGCGGTCAACTGATACGGTGTTTACGCCGTAAATGTTTTTACCATAAAGGGTTTCTTGTTGCATATAAGTATAAGTTGCGTTGTTAAGGCCAACCACTTGTCCGCTATTGCCTTGTGCAGTAACGGTTGAATATGTGTTGCCCTGTGCATCATCAACAACAACCAATGAATCGGCAACTACATTGCCTTTGGTTGCTTGGTCATATTGTGCATAAAGGTCAACAGAATTAGTTGAACCAGACATAAGGTTACCAACCGCAGTTGCCGAACCTTCAGTTCCTTCTAATGATTCATGTGTTGAAACGGTTGAATAAGATTCAACGTTACCAAGTTGCGCTTGTTGGTTGATGTTACGTTCAACATCAGCACCAAGATCGCAAGGCCCTCTTAAGGTGCAGCCTTCTGTTGCGGTGGTGGTTTCTTGATTGGCACCACATGCAGTTGTTTGATTGCAAGAAGTATCTTGAGTAGCTGCTGGTTCATTGTTGCCGCAAGTTGGGGTTTGGTTACAATTGCCTGCCATTGCTACTGCTGGTGCAAAACCAAGTGCTAAAACCGATACTGTGAATTTTACTACATTTTTCATTTTTTAAGCTCCTAAAACTTTTTTTATTTGCGGTTTGAACCGCTTGTTGTGATGTCAAGGAGGTCGCGAGTTTTGTGCCAACATTGGGAATTTGGCGGTTTTCAATTCTCTGATTTAGGGAAATATGTGTAAAAAATACAATAAAAACAATAAAATACCCGTGCCAAAAACTTGGCACGGGCAACGTTTGGATTAAAAATTATGCCGTAAAAATTCTGTCCAAAAATGAAAATGCCGAGGTTTGATACAAACCCCGGCGTTTATTTTGTTTCATTATGAAACGTTTTTGAACTTATGCGTTATTTTGGCGCACGCTTGGCAAGGATACGCTGCAAAGTGCGGCGGTGCATATTAAGGCGGCGCGCAGTTTCTGAAACATTGTGCCCGCATAATTCATATACACGCTGAATATGTTCCCATTTAACACGGTCGGCAGACATTGGGTTTTCTGGTGGTTCTGGTAATGTATCTTGGATTGCCAATAGTGCCTTCATAACATCATCGGCGTCCGCCGGTTTTGCTAAATAATCTGCGGCCCCTGCCTTAACTGCGGCAACTGCGGTTGCAATATTACCATAGCCAGTAAGCATTACCACGCGCGATTCAGGGCGAAGATTGTGCATTTCTTCAACAACCGTCAAACCATTTCCATCTTCAAGGCGCATATCAAATACACCAAATGCCGGTGGTTTTTCGCGGACGATTGCCAAAGCTTCGGCAACAGAGCTAGCGACACTTACTTGAAACCCTCGTGATTCAAGTGCGCGAGATAGGCGCATACGTAATGGGCCATCGTCATCCATTACCAATAGTGTTTTATCCGGAATGCCTTCCAAAATTTCTTCGTATTTGTTGGTCATATTATATTTATCTCAACTTATTTTTATAACGGCAATTTGGTTTAATGTCCCAGTTTATAGCCATACATTTGTTGCACGTAAAGTGCATAAACTGAATAGGTAAAAAACAGCTATATAAAGCGCGATTTTATATCTTTTAATCTACTTCCGGTAAAAAATGCGGCAAGTATCAATACTGCGCCAATATGCCCGAAATTAGTGATACGTGTAGCAATTGCCAAGATGACTATTCCGATTGACCATATACTAATACGTAATGCCATTGGTAAATTTATATTTTGCGGAAGGTCTTTGGGATTAGTGGTCAAAAAACCCGCAAATAATGCAACGACGCCCCATAATAAATCTTTAGTAGATATATTGGCATGAAGGCTAATTATAAAAAAAGCAAATAGTGACAGCAATATATTGGCAATAAAAACGCTTTTGGTTTTGACTGTCGCGTTTTCCATGCTTACTCTTTATATTCCAAATCATCGCGTGACCAAACCACACGCACAATTGCCCCTGACTTCGGGCTTGCCTGATTACCAAAGCGCACATGCCCCCCCGAACGCTCAAGCAAGGTTTTGGCAATAAAGAAACCAAGCCCCATGCCTTCACGAACTTGCGCACCGCTTGAACCATGGCCACGGGTGGTAACGTAAGGTTCGCCAAGGCGGGGCAGAATGTCGGGGTCAAAGCCACGACCATCATCCACAATTTCAACCTCAATAACACGATTATTCCACATGCACCGGATTATAAGCTTTTCCTTGGCATATTGCAGGCCGTTTTCAATGAAATTGCCAAGGCCATATAAAACCTCTGGCATGCGGTGCACCACAAGGACGGCATCCTCACTTGGTGGGTTGATGTCAAAAAGGACGGCTTTGTCGATTTGGCTGTGACGCCCTGCGGCTTCTTGCAATAATTGTCCGATGGGAAGTTTTTCAACCGTTGGGTCGGAAATATATTTTTGCAAAGATAAATTCCGCAAAATATCACGGCAACGTAATGACTGTTCATAAATCAATTGTGCGTCTTCTTGCGATTGCCCACTTTTAAGGTCGCGCACCATTTCTTTTGACGTAAGCTGTATGGTGGCAAGGGGTGTGCCCAGTTCGTGTGCCGCCGCCGCCGCCAAGCCGCCTACTGCCGCCAATTGCTGTTCTTTGGCAAGGATTTTTTGGGTCGCAATTAATGCATCGGCAAGGCGCATCTCCTCGGCAGAAACACGGAAAGCATAGGCAGTGGTAAATAAAAGACCGATGATGATGCCGATTGCCAGACCGCTTTTATATAATTGTGGTAATTCAATGCCATAGGATTGATACCACGGTAAAGGCATTGCGTTATAATGAAGGAATGTAACGCATGCCATTGCCAATATGACGATGAACAAAACCCAACGCGGTCTTAATGTTGCCGCCGCAATAGTTGCCGGTGCAATAACCAATACCGAAAACGGATTAGTGATGCCGCCAGTTAGATATAAAAGGAATGTAAGCTGCAATAGGTCAAATGATATTTGCGTGGTTGCTTCCCATGATTTTAATAATCTTTGTGAAGGAAGCGCAAAGGCAAGGATAATATTAATCCAAGATGAAACCGCAACTGCACCAAAGCACCATGCCAATGGCAATGGGAAATGAAACAAAAATCCAACAACAATGATGGCAATCGACTGCCCAATAATCGCAAGCCAGCGCAGGGCAACAAGCGTTCTAAGCCTTAGGCGGCCCGAAAATTCCATGCGGGTCGTTTTAAGATTATTTTCTGCTTTTATTGCTTCACTAATAGCCATAAATAATAGAAATACACATATTGTTTTTTTTTAGAAGCGATTTTTAGCAGATATGACAAAACTTCCTAAAGCAACCAATCTAAATTTTGGTATTATTGCGCCGGCGGCGGCAATTTTGGTAATTATTGGTGTTGCTGGCTATCAATTTATTGATCGTGGCGGCCTTAAGAAGGTGGATGGGGTTGATGATGCTTGCACCACACGTTCATTCGCCGAAATTGGTGGCCCGTTCGAGCTGGTAAATCAGGATAATGTTAAATTCACCGACAAAGATTTATTGGGAAAACCAGCGCTTCTTTATTTTGGTTATACCTATTGCCCCGATGTTTGCCCAACTTCATTGACCTATATGGGCGCGGCGATGAATGCGCTCGAAGAACAAGACCCAAAACTTCGCAAAGAAATGCAAACAGTCTTTATTACCATCGACCCCGCGCGCGATACACCTAAAAAAATGAAGGAATATATTGTTTCTGGTGGTTTCCCTACTGGTCTGATTGGCCTTTCAGGTAGTGAGGAGCAGATTAACAAGGCGGCAAAAGAATATAAGGTCGGCTTTAAAAAGGTTGTTCCACCCAATGCGGCTCCTGAAGACTATGTTATGGATCACACTTCAATAATATACATGCTTGATCGTAAGGGTAAACTTGCGACATTCTTCTCTGATCAAACCAATCCGAAAAAGATGGCACAATGTATTGCGGCATTGGATAAAGATGCTAAGCACTAGCACGTGCTATCATTTTTGATTTCGCATCGTTTTTACTAAAGACCATATACACTTTTTAACACGATGCTTTAGTCAATCTTTACTCAAACGGCGTTTTGTGGCATTTATTGTGCGCCGCAACAATTGGGAGATAAGATTGCTTTATTCTATGCTTGAATGGCAGCGTGCCGCTTTAATGCCATTGCGCGCGGTTAATGCTGTTAATTCTTATTGGCTTGAAAGCCCTTTAAACCCATTTGCTGAGAATGAGATTGTTAAAAACGTGGCGGCGGCGGCGCGTCTATTTGATGATATTACCAAAAATTATTGCAAACCTGAATGGCAAATTGATAATTGCACCATTGATAATCAAGTAGTTGATATTACGACCGAGGTTGTTTGGAGCGGGGATTGGTGCAACCTTATCCATTTTAAAAAAGACACGAAAAACAAACCCAAGGCAATTGCCGAATATATTAATAATAGCCCCAAGGTTTTAATTGTTGCCCCATTATCAGGGCATTTTGCGACTCTTTTACGAGGTACGGTTCAGGGGTTTTTACCCGACCATGATGTTTATATTACCGATTGGGCGGATGCCAAAAATGTCCCGCTTGTCAGTGGTCGCTTCGATTTGGATGATTATATTGATTATATCCGCAATATGATTACCAACCTTGGTAAAGGTGTGAATGTGATTGCGGTCTGTCAGCCTGGGCCGCCGGTTTTGGCGGCAATCGCTATGATGAGTGAAGATGGCGACGAAAATGTTCCTGATACAATGTGTTTTGTTGGCTCACCAATTGATGCGCGCAAATCGCCAACAATTGCCAACCAGCTTGCCGAAGAACGCCCCTTTACTTGGTTCAAATCAAATATGATTTATAGCGTGCCGATGAATTATCCGGGGGCAATGCGGCGGGTTTATCCGGGGTTTGTACAATTAATTTCTTTTATGTCACTTAATCAAGATCGTCACCTTGATGCCCATAAGAAATATTTTGATGATTTGGTAAAGGGGGACGGGGAATCAGCCACACGTCACCGCGAATTCTATGATGAATATCTTTCGGTTTTAGATTTAACCGAGGAGTTTTATCTACAAACTGTCGAGAAAGTATTCCAAGAGCATCATTTGGCGCTTGGTAAGTTTTATCATCGTGGGCGGTTGGTGCGCCCCGAAAAAATCACCCATACGGCGCTTTTAACCATTGAGGGTGAGCTTGATGATATTTCAGGAATAGGACAGACCCAGGCCGCCCACGACCTTTGCACATCTATCCCTGCACACAAACACAAAGACCATGTTCAAAAAGGCGTTGGGCATTATGGCGTTTTCAACGGCAAGAAATTTAAAAAATACATTTACCCAATTCAACGCGATTTTATTCGGGAATTTTCAAAGTAATTCTTGCCATACCGGAATTATATAAAAGATACCACGTTCTTGTAGTTAAGTATCAATACGACAACGAAAACTATTATATTTCACATTCTAATTCAATTTTTAACTTGCGAATGATTTGCAATAGCGGTATGTTGAAAGTATGGAGTGGCAGATGTTACAAAATATTGATACAAATCATTTTGAAAATAACCGCGCATTAGCGCATCCCGATGTTAATTTTGATGACCTTGGCTCATCAGAAATGCCAAGGTTTCTTGTTATTTGGGCTTTGCGTGCTTGTATAATGGGTAATGGTACGGGGGCGTTTCATTGTCGCGGGTTGTTAAAGGCAATTCATGACTGGTTTGGCAATGATGCCGATGAATTAATCCATAGCGCGCAAATAATTGCATGGGCGAATAATCAGGCGGGTGATATTGATATGCGCTTTAAACCCACTGGTGCAGAAGGGTTTAGGAATGAGGAGCGGGCATTATTTGCAACAATCGACGCCATTAATGATAATAATATGCGTGCGGCAAACGATTTATGCCAGAATTTAACCGGCTATTTAAGTGAAATTGCGTTTGGCTCGTTTATGTCTTTGGCAAAAATTATGCGTAAAGTGGCGTGATTATTCACCTTCGCCAAATTTATCATTCACCAATTGCTCAAGTGCATTAAGTGCGGCTTCTGCGGTATCGCCTTCGGCAAAAACCTCGATGGATGAACCAATACCGGCCGCAAGCATCATTAAATCCATAATGGAATAGCCAGATACTTCTTCACCATCTTTGGAAACAATAATATTTGCGTCAGGATATTCATTAGCTGTTACCGCGAATTTCGAACTTGCACGGGCATGAAGCCCACGTTTGTTCGTAATATTCAGGGTCTTTTTTAATTTTGTCATTTCCCCCACCCCCATTTATTTAGTATGTCATCAATTTCTTAATTTGCCATTTATTTTAGTTTGCCAAAAGTGATGACACTACCGCAATATATTTACGCGCCGCATCTTGGGAAGCGAAGGCGGCGCGTGCAATTGATTCGGTTTTTCTAACTTCAGCAAGTTTGATAAGCATTGGCAGATTTGCCCCCGCAATCACCTCAAAATTGCCTTTTTCCATAATGGATATTGCAAGGTTTGAAGGTGTTCCGCCAAACATATCGGTAAGAATGATGACACCATCACCGGAATCATTGGCATTGCATGCGTCCAAGATTTCCTGTCGCCTTACGCCCATATCATCTTCAGGTCCGATTGAAACTGGCGTCATTTGAATTTGCTTGCCCACCACATGTTCAGCAGCCTTGACCAATTCAACCGCCAAATCACCGTGACTAACGACAACGACACCAATCATCAAAAAATCCCCGTCCGGTTAATATTAAATGCTATCTTTAATCCAGCCGTCGATACGATTTTTTGCCATCGCGCCCACTTGGGTCGAGACGACCTTCCCATCCTTAAATATCATAAGTGTTGGAATGCCGCGAACGCCATATTTCGTTGGTATCATTGGGTTTTCGTCAATATTGATTTTGGCGATTTTAACCTTGTCACCCATTTCGGAGGCGATTTCTTCCAATGATGGGGCAATCATTTTACAAGGCCCACACCAAGCCGCCCAAAAATCAACAACCACGGGGGTTGAAGAGTTTAATACGTCTTGCTCAAAACTATCGTCGCTTACTGGTAAAGTTGTCATAATTATCTCCTGACAGACAATGCATAATAGTTATATCTAATATGCAATAATCTATTTTCAAGTTTTTAAATGCAATCCTTATCATTGCTATTTAAATCTGACTGTCAAATGATTTGATTAGTAGAAAAGACATTTCTTTAAATTTGTTTTATTTTTGTAACGGCTAAATCCATTACTTCTCCTGAAATTTCCATCAAAAGTGGGATGTCGGTCCATAAAAGTGCGCAGGTAATTTTATGATTTGGGAATTGGTTTTGTAAAACTGCGCGATATGCCGCCATCTGATTTATATAGACTTTGGGTATATTGGTGGCATTGGTTGGTGGCGGGCGATTGGTTTTATAATCAAGCACCAATATTTCATTGTCTTTAATAACAAGGCGATCAATATTACCATTTACGACAATATTGGCATCAAGATTTTTACCCTTGCCAACAATTGCCACTTCGGCACGGCTATTTTTGCCAAATAAATCTTTGAAATTCATATCATTAATGATTTTTAGTGATTGATGAACAATGTCGTCTTTCAAATCACTATCAATATTGCGGTTTCTAACCCAATTATGCGCCCAATCTTCGCGGATTTCGGGGGTAACATTGGGCAAAAGTTCAAGCAAATTGTGAATTAATGCCCCGCGCAAATAGCGCGACTTGTTTCCGCCCAAAAGCGGTGAAATGGTGGGTGGTTCATTATCCTCATCAAATAGGGCAGAGGGGGCAACCATTTTCGGCGGTGGGTCAAAAACCTTTGGTTCACTAATTGCCCAATTGGGGATTTTGATTTCGTCTATTGCCTTTATATTTGCTTCTTTGATGGCAAGGTTGGTGTTGGGTTCATCGCCCAAAACCCTAATGCTTTTTGTGTCGCCTTTTATGGTAATTTCTTTTTCTTTGAAATTATCATTTTTAAGCAAGGTTTCCTCAAAGGCGGCATACCATGAATTTTTATCACGCCCATTCATATATTTATGGCCGCATAACAAAAGCCTATCCCGCGCCCGCGTCATAGCAACATATAAAAGACGGGCATCTTCTTCGAGTGATTTCTGATTTGCCGCTTCTTTTAGGTCATCTAGGACTGGTAAATTGACGATTTTGCCAACTACCAAAAGCGGGGTTTGAAATTTAGCATCATAGAAAATATTGCGATTATTGCCACCAATTCCACGTGTAGTATCAGGCAAGATTACAAATGGTGCTTCGCGCCCCTTGGCCCCGTGAACGGTCATAACTTTTACACCGTCTGAATGTTCGTCAAAATCACGCTTTTGGGTTCCGCTTTCATATTCGACCATGTCAAGGAATGACAATAAATGCCCACGCCCCATACTGTCTGCCTTTAAGGCGAGATCGAGCAAAACCTCAACCGCTTCTTTGGATTCGCGCCCCAAACGTGAAATTAGGCTTTCCCAGCCAGTACGCCCATCTGGTAATTTTCTTTCAAGAACATAGGTTAGAAATTCAAAAGGTGTGAATGATGCCCCTTTGTCGGAAATATCGCGCAAAAATTCTTTTGCTTTGGTAAAAACACCGTCCTCATTATTACGCAATACTTGCCATAGGCTTTTGCCACCGCGCCCGTAGGCAAGCGGGAATAAATGCGTATCATCATCATAAAGGTTGCAAAAAACACCTTTTAAGACGCAGGCAAGATTAAAATCATCTTCGGGCCGCAATGCAAAACGACCCAATGCAATTAAATCCATAACCGCAGGGTCTTCTTTGATAATAATCAAATCCGAACCCGCCACCGGAATATTATAATGTTTAAGGCGTTTAATGATTTGGTGGAAAAGCGCCTTGCGGGTCTTTACCAAAATCATAAAGTCTTTTGCCGCCAATGGGCGAATGGTGTCTTTATCAATATTGATAAAGTGTGTGCCATCGGTGCGGCGTTTGATTTCAAGCGCAATATTTTCGGCAAGCTGATTAATCGGCGAAGATTCCCGAATTTCATCAAGTGGATGATCCCATGCTTCGCGTTCACTATCATCGGATTTACCCATTTCAATATTCCAGATTTCAACCTGCCCTGCCTGCCCTATACGTGCAGAATAATGGCGGGTGGGGGCAAATTTAACCTCTGGCGCTTGATTGGGTGGGGTGTATAAATGCCCCCAAACCTCATCAACGGCATCAAGGATATTTTGCCCTGTGCGGAAAGACATATTGAAATCAACGTCTTTAAATTCAACATCACCAATATTGGTAATTTGTTTAAATTTGCCAAGCTCGGTCAAATAGCGTTCTGGGCTTGCACCTTGGAATGAATAGATTGATTGCTTGTCATCGCCAACCACAAATCTGGTGCGGGCATAATTTCTTTCACCCGCTTCTAAAGCAGATAATAAAGGGTTTAATAAATCCCATTGCTCGGCAGAAGTATCTTGCGATTCATCAATCAAGACATGCTGCAAACCCATATCAAGTTTGTATAGAACCCATAATGCCGAACCTTCATCACGGTTCAAAAGCTCAGAAGTTTTTTGTAATAAATCCCCAAAATCCAACTTCGCAGCGCGCTGTTTAAGGCGTAGATACTCATTTTTAAATTCACGCGCAGTTTTTATAAGAAGCAATGTATCATTATAAATTTTTGACTTTTGTGCAATTTGTGCCAAATGCCAAAATTGCCCCATTTGCCCATCGGGGAATAATGCTTTTTCGCCGAATAATTTTATAATTGCGGGATGGTTTTCTAGTGCCTTGGTTGCCGGATAGCGTTTCGAAAGTTCACCGCCTTTTGTGGTTATTATCTGTAAAAGTGCTGCAAATTTATCGTCATCATTGGCGGCTAGTGCATCATAGATTTTTTGGGAATTATCCTGTTCGGTCTTACTGCCGCCTGCCAAGACGTCGCCGCATTCTTTTAAAAGCCCCATATCAATTACTTGGGTCGCACGGGCAATGGTTTCTTCAAAACTTGTAACTTCTTCAAGTTCAAGACTTTGGGCAATTGCTTTGGCAATTTGTGCAATTTTGCGATTTCCCGCCATTTGCGCCGCATTCAAAAGGTTAAAATTAAGGCCATCAATTGGCATAATTGCTTTAAGAGCCTTAAAATCACTTGGGCTTTTTATGGCGGCATTTAAAAACGCCAAATCCATTAATTTATTTGCTTCGGACTCTTCAATAACTTCAAAATTCGGCGCAATTCCCGCCTCTAGTGGGAAGCGTTTTAGGATGTTACCGCAAAATGCGTGAATGGTTTCAATTTTCAAACCACCAGGGGTTTCCAATGCGCGTGCAAAAAGCCGTCTTGCTTGCGATAATAATTCATCATCAAGCACAAGGTCTGGATCAAGTTTTTTAAGGCGCTCTTTTAAAATATCATCTTTTTCAGTGGCCCAATCGCCAAGCGTGTTAAAAAGACGGGTGGTCATTTCCGCCGCCGCCGCCTTGGTATAGGTAACAGCAAGGATTTTTGATGGATCAGAACCGGCAAGCAAAAGCCGCGCAATCCTATCAATCAAAACCTTGGTTTTACCTGCACCGGCATTGGCGGAGGCCCAAATACTTTTTACGGGGCTTGCGGCAATGCGTTGGTTTTTATTGGTGTTTTCAAGTAGGACTTGGGTGTCAATCTTACTCATTGCCACCCCCTTCGGTATCGGTGGCATTGGCCCATTCGGCACGCCGTGCCAGACGGTCTGTCATATCCTCATAATTGACTTTGGGTGAAAATTGCGGGCGCGGTTTGGAAATATATGGCATGTCGGGGTTGCAATATTGTTCAAATAATTTGGTAAGCGTGGTTTGCGTATTGTCAATCAAATCTGTGATTTCTAATTGTGGTTTACCCTTGCCCTGATAGCCAGAATATTCCTTAAACGCAGGGTTATTATTGCCAATATGGATATGGCCAAAGGTTTTTAATTGTCCAAGCTCGCAAAAGCTATCACCATTTTTAAAGCCCCCCGCATTTTCAAGAATAAAGGCGGTAACTGGTAATTGTGGGCTGATTAAAGATGAAATTTGTTTATCGGTTGGCGGAGTGCCGGTTTTATAATCCCATATTTCAAAATCACCATTTTTGTGAACATCAATACGGTCAATTTTGGCAAAAATTTCCAATGTGCCAGATTTGGTTGCAAATGAATAATCCGCCCATTTTTCGGCATATTGGGTGATATTTTGTTCAAGGCGGGCAACCTCGTTGGCCGCGATTAATTCGGCTGTTGCCTCAAGACGGGCTAGTTCATCTGATAATTCTTCGCCGCTAAAACCTGCAAGTTTTAATTGCTTGGCAAATTCATCCAGCAAAGTTTGTTTTGGGTCTTTGGGACTGCCATTTGCCCAATCGGGTAAAATTTCCATTGCCGCATGAATTGCCGAGCCGCGCTCTTTTGATGAAACTTCGCCCCCAATTGGTTCAAGATCGCGCAAACCCAAAATTTTGGTGACATAAAGTTTGTATGGGTCACGTATCCAAGTTTCAATTTGGGTTGCCGAAAACCGTGTTGGGCGTGCCGAAACGGGCGGTTTGGGGCGTGGTGCAATATTTAAATTTTGCATACGCTTTGGCAAAAGTGCGCGCGCAATTGATAATGATTGTGTACCGCTTTTTAAAATTGCCTCACCCAATTCATGGCCCAATGCACCGTGGTTAAGTGTTTTTAAGCGCCATAAAAAACGTGACGGCACAGATGGTGAACCGGAACGCCGTGCCGCGCGCGTTATTATAACCCTTTTACTTGAGGCAAGTTGTGCAAAGTCATGCGCCGAAAGCCCAAGGCGTAAATCACGCGATTGCAGCCCCAGTTTTTCGCGCATTGGGCGCGATAAAAATGGGTCGGTATCTGGTGGCTTTGGCCACACGCCTTCATCCAGACCCGCCAATATCATTTTATCAAAACTTAAAAGGCGCGCTTCAAGCGGGCCAATGATTGCAAGATATGGGTTTGCCCCACGTGGGCGCACCACAACATTGGTAAGCAATGAGTTGATGATATTAATTCCATCTGGCAAATCATTGGGTGCGAAATCGCCACCGTTTTCAAGCAGTTCCGCAAAGAATGCACCAAGTGCAACACCTGCTTCACCCTTATAAATAAAGCCACCATCAGTATCACTATTTTGCGCTACTTTTTCACAGGCAAAAAGCAAGGTTTTTGCGACATCTGCCAAATCATTGCTGGCTTTTATGGCTTCAATTTCCGCCGCAATATTTTTAATATTTTGTAGAAGCTTTAATGCCTCATCATATTTTGCGCGGGCATCGCGCCATGCTTTTTCATCTTTTTCTTGGGCAAGATTAATTAATTCATCAAGGGTTTGATGTTTGCGCGCCCCACGCAATAAACCAAGTTCCAATGAAGTCGCGCAAACCTTTTTATCCCATGCACTTAGGCCAAAATGACAATATGGGTGCGCAAGCAATGCCGCCAAAACCACGGGGTTACCGTAATCAAGGATGAATTCACCAATTAATTTTAAATAAATTCCAAGGCGGGTTTCACCAACCCCAATCCCAGAAGATACATCAAGGTCAACACCCCATTTTTGCATTTTTGATGCCACACGGCGGGCAATATCCGAACTTGGGGTGACAAGGGCGCAGGTTTGCCCATTTTCTTCAAGGCTTTGCCGCATTTCGAGGGCGATTGCGGTTGCTTCTTCATCCTCTGTATCGGCCTCAATAATGCTTAGACCTTCTAGGCCATTTTTGATGGTTTCTGTACCAATCCTATCGATAGTTTTACGCCAGTCTGCGGTGGCTTCGCGCGGGGTGAGGGCGGTATTGAGAATTATACGGCGCGCACGCAAATACTTGGGCGGTAATTCGGAAATTTCCCATTCTTTTACCTCTTCACGCTGCACACCAATATAACCAATTGTATCATGCATTGCTCTTTGTGGGTGGGAATGGTCGCGTGCAATATTTTTCCACTCTTCCCCCATTTTTTTATCAAGGCCTGGCAAGATAATTGCCCCCTTGGGCAATCTTGCAACCACACGCATAAGACCGCGTGTTGATTGTACCGCGCCGGTTGAACCCGCAATAATAACCGGATGCGTTGGTGGGGTATTTGCCCAATTTTCAGTTAGTTTTTCAATGGCAAGTCGGCGGCGGTGCGCAGGGTCAAGCAAACCAAGAGACGCCAGATATTCAGGATAGACAGTGGTAACAATTTCAAGGAATTTGGTTGATAATTCCCAATGCCCAGCCAATTCTTTTTCTTCGACTAATTCGTGCAGCTTTGTCCAGTCAACTGGGTTTTCTGGCCCGGCGCTTAGTTCGGCGCTTTCTAATAATTCTGCCAAAGCATCAGCCGCACCCAATGCGGCAACACTATCCGAACTCCAGCCGCTTGCGGTATTTCTGGCGGCAATGAATTTTGCCAATAGAAATTTACGCGCCATCGGCGAGATTGTTGGCAAAAGTGCTGTATCAAGCTCCTGAAGTTTTAAATCATCGGGTTCAATATCACCAAGCGTGCGGATGCGCGGAAGGATTGTTGCCTTTTCATCGCGCACTTTCATAAATTCATTGGCAAGTTCACGTGCCGCCCGGCGGGTGGGCAGGAAAATTATGGCATCGGATAGCCCAAAATCATCGCCGCCCAATTCATTATTCAGCCCCCGCGCCAATTCACCCAAAAACCGCACATTGGGTTCAATCGTAAAGACATTGGGTTGATTGTCGCGTCTGAATATTGAATTCATTTATTCGTTTTTCCTAATCAGCCATCCCATAATTAGGGTGGCATTATAACATATCATCCCCCAACGACATTTCGGGACGCACGTGCTAAATCCTCAATCGTGGCATCAAGGCCCTTTGCAATGATTTGTTTCCATTCCACAAGGGTTGCAGCATCTTTGGCGCCATTGGGATATAAAACCCCGCGCGATGAGTTTACAAAGCCACCTTCTAAATGGTTGCCTTTGTTGATAAAGCCAGACAATGCACCTTCGGCACTACCACCTTGTACGCCATAGCCAGGGATTAAAAATTGGGTATGTTGTAAAATGCCGCGTAATTTTACCGCTTGTTCGGGGAAGGTTGCACCGATAACCACCATTAATGACGAATATTCACCATCGGATAATTCTTCCTCAATTGGTTTCAATGCTTTTGCAACTTTTACCCAAAGTGGCTCATTATCAATCATTAAATCCTGAAAATCTTTTGATCCTGGGTTTGATGTGCGCACCAATACCGCCAGCGATTTTTTCAATTCCTTGGCATATTTGACATATGGCAAAAGGGTTTCAATGCCCATATAGGGGTTAATGGTAATGCAATCGCAATCAATAACCGGATTTGCCCCAAGATAGGCATCAGCATAACCTTGTGCGGTCGAGCCAATATCACCACGCTTGGCATCAAGGATTATATATGCCCCCTTTGCCTTTGCCATTTTTGAAAGGCGGTCAATCGTGCCAACCGCCCCGCCACCAAAAGGTTCAAATAGGCCGATTTGCGGTTTTATAACGGGGACTTTTGCGCCAACGATTTCAATGATTTCTGAAAAGAAGTTTTCCCAATTGGCAAGTTGAGCTTTGTCACCAAACAGGTCTGGCAAAAGATTAGGAAAAGGGTCAAGACCGACACAAAGTGGGTTTTGAAGTTCAAGGGCGCGTAAATTTAGGCGTTTACCAAAAGAATCTGTATAAGTCATACATTCTTTTAACAATATAAAACTGCAACTAAAAGGAAAAATGCGATTTTTTACTTTTACTTTTGCACAAAAACCTTTAAGGGGTGCGGCTGCCTATTGGCTTTAGGCAATTTCCGCATTTTGCGGATTTTTAATGGATAGATGGAAAGTTAGAGACGATGGGTCTTAAAATCGCAGTGGTCGGCGCAACAGGTAATGTTGGGCGTGAGATGTTGAATATCCTTGATGAAACCAATTTCCCATATGAGGAGGTGGTTGCACTTGCATCACGCCGCTCAATTGGTAAGGAAGTCTCTTTTGGCGACAAGATTTTAAAATGTAAATCACTTGAAACTTTCGATTTTACTGGTTTTGACATTTGTTTAATGTCTGCTGGCGGTTCGGTTTCAAAAGAATGGTCGCCAAAAATTGCGGCACAAGGTTGTGTGGTTATCGATAACTCATCACAATGGCGTATGGATCCCGATGTTCCGCTTGTTGTTCCAGAGGTTAATCCAGAAGCCTTGAATGATTTTAAAAAGAAAAATATAATTGCCAACCCAAATTGTTCAACCATTCAGATGGTAGTTGCGCTTAAACCACTTCACGAAATTGCAAAAATCAAACGGGTTGTGGTTGCAACCTATCAGGCAACTGCGGGCAAAGGCAAAGAAGCCATGGATGAGCTTTGGACCCAAACGCGGGCAATTTTCGTGAATGATGAAATAAAGGTTGAGCAATTCCAGAAGCAAATCGCATTTAACTGTATCCCGCAGATTGACGTCTTTATGGATGATGGTGCAACCAAAGAAGAATGGAAAATGACGGTTGAGACCAAAAAGATTCTTGACCCCAAAATTGAGGTTATTGCAACCTGTGTTCGTGTTCCGACATTCGTTGGTCATGGTGAAGCGGTTAATGTTGAATTTGAAAGCCCAATTAGCGTTGAACAAGCCTTTGAGGTGCTTGAAGATGCAGAGGGTATTGTGGTTATGGATCGCCGTGAAGACGGTGGGTATACAACCATTATCGATTGTGTTGGCGAATATTCAACATTCGTAAGCCGCCTTCGCAAAGATCCAACCGTTGAAAACGGCCTTGCGATGTGGGTGGTTTCTGACAACCTTCGCAAGGGTGCGGCATTGAATGCGGTGCAGATTGCGAAACTAATGCTTGATAAAGGCTTGGTCGGCTAAAAAGGTTTAAACCTATTTTACAAGCCCCCCAAGTCGATTGGGGGGCTTTTTTAATTGCTAATGAAGAAATTATAATATGACGAATACACAAGAAAAAGAACCAACTTCTGCCCTTTTGATTGCCTTTTTGGCATTTGTTCTATGGGGTTTTTTACCCGTCTATCTTAAACAAATGAAAGATGTTTCGCCTTGGGTTGTAACCTGCTCGCGGGTATTATGGACAGTGCCGTGGGCGTTTGGCATTGGGCTTGTAACTTCCCGCTTTGCGGCGTTTAAAGTTCCGTTCTCAAGCATTAAATACCTTGCGCTTTCGGGTTTGTTTATCGGCCTTAATTGGACGATTTATACATGGATGGTTTCCAATAACATGATTATGGAGGCATCCCTCGGTTATTTTGTAAATCCTTTAATGAATGTTGCCTTGGGCATTTTTATATTCAAAGAAAAATTAGGTAAATTAAAAATCTTTGCGGTGGTTTTGGCTGCGGTTGCGGTTGCCTATCAATCTTTGATTAATCACCATGTTCCGGTGCTTGGCCTCGGCCTTGCGGCATTATTTTCAGGGTATTCATTAATCAGAAAACAAGTACGGGTAGAGCCTGCGGTTGGGTTGTTTTGGGAATCGCTTGCGATTTCGCCAATTGCCATTGCGGGCTTTATCTTTCTTGCCGGTCATGGGATTCCGCTTTTGGGATCTAAACCTTCAGATAGTTTGTGGCTATTGCTTACTGGGCCTGCAACGGCGGTTCCATTGACACTTTTTGCATTTGGCGCACGGCATTTAAAAATGTCCACCCTTGGGATGTTGCAATATGTTGCGCCGTCTTTGGTGTTTATCATGTCGCTTTTTTATGGCGAAAAGTTTGACATGCACCAGGCGGTTACATTTGGGCTTATTTGGGGTGGTTTGGCACTTTATAGCTGGGCGGAATTTGCCCCTAAAAAGGCAAAAATTTAAAAGGCGGCGGAATAATTATTTTCCGTCTGCCCGTTTGCCGGCGAAATATGGCACATATTCAATAAGGAAAAGCGTAAAGGCGATTACCCAAAATATTGCCGCCAAGCCGATAAAAAGCGGATATTTGGCCATAATTATGGTTGCCATAAAGCGGAAAATCAATGCAATAAACAACGCGCAATATGATGTCACCGCAAGTGGTGATGCCTTTAACGCGCGCCCAGTATGCCCAAGGCTTGCACGGGTCATAACCGCCAATATCATCATGCCCATTGCGCCAATTGTAATGGTATGAACGCCTGCCGCCGGTGGCATATAACCCAATAGCGAAAAGCCAATTGCGCCAATACCTACTACAAGCATTAAATAGGCAAGGTGTAAAACCCATACCAAGGCATCATCAAAGCATTTATATCCAGACCAACGAATAAAGCGTACGAATTGCAAAATAGCGGCAATAATCATTAACCAACCTGCCAATTTATTGCCCGCAAATATCCAGAATTGTAACGCAACTGCCGTGAATATTATCACCAAGGCATCGAATTTATTTGCCTGTATTGGTAAACCTTTTTCAACACCTTTTTTAACTAGATAATTTTTAGTGAATGCGGGGATTATACGACCGCCAATTAGCGACACCATAATAACAATCACGCCAAGGGCAAAATAACTGCCCCACAGTGGGGAAAGAAATGGGAATATAATACTTAGATGATCATAAAGAGCCGCAATCGCCAACAGGAAAACCATTAATGCAATCGGGATATTGCGGTTTTTGGCGGCGCGAATTTCGCCAAAAACATAAGTGCCAAGCACAAGAAAAAAACCAATATCGAATGAAATTGAAAATACAAAACCTAAATATTCGGAAAATAAATTGGCAACTCTTGCCAAACCCCAGACAAAAACCAAAATTCCAAGGTTCTTTGCAGAAATTGGCTTGCCACCCGTCCAATTTGGGATAGCAGTTAATAAAAATCCCGCAATTGCCGCGCCCGCAAAACCAAAAATCATTTCATGGCGGTGCCATAAAATTATATCCATTTTGCTATGAAGTGGCACATTAAAGAATAAATCCACGGCAAATATCGCGATTGCAATTATTGCCCACGCCGCCGAAGCGGTAAAAAATGGTCGAAATCCACCTTTAAGATATTCAATATCATCTTGCATATTGTTGGCTTATTGCGAAACATTATTAAGGTCAAGAGGGCTTAACTTTATAAAAAACCTACCTTTCAGAAGGTTTTAAGCCACGCAAACTGTTTCCAAGGTATATTTTATGCGCCAAATTTAAATCTTCTGGCAAAATTATTGCTTCCTTGGCTTTGCCGGTTTCAATTAATTCACGTCTTAAAACGCCATTTAAAAGCCCACAATTAATGGGGGGTGTCAAAAGTAATCCATCACCCATATCAATGAAAATATTGGTGCGTGATCCTTCGGTAATTTGACCAGCTTCATTTATGAAAACAACCTCGTCAACACCTATTTTATTGGCTTTTTGCCATTCGTCATCATAAAAATTGCGCATTGAAGTTTTATAATAAAGCCAAGGGTTTTGGGAATTTATTCTTGTTTCACAAAGTTGGAATTTCCACTCCTTTTTGTCATCATAAAATGGGAACGTTTGGATTTCAAAATTGTTTTTATCAATCGAAATTTTTATACGTGCCGCATCCCATGCAATTGTTTTTTCAAGTTTCGCAAGCTCTTTTTCAAAATTATATTCACGCCAAAACCCGAATTTTTGTGCTGTCTTTTCAAGCCGTTCAAGGTGTAAGTTTTTACGTATAAAACCACCATATCTGTCCCATTTAAGGGTTTCAAAAACGCTAAAATCTTGTGTGATTGTGGTTAAAAAGCGTGCCTTTAATTTACATTCTTCGAATTCATTTTCTGCAATTGAATCATAAACAATTCCTGACCCAATTCCCATTTCATATTCGTCACCAAAAATGATTGGTGTACGAATGGCGACATTAAAGCGTGAATAGTTTTTAGAAAAATAGCCAATTGATCCGCAATAGGCTTCTCGTGGCGCATTTTCCAATTTTGCAATTGCTGTCATCGCACTTATTTTCGGTGCGCCGGTGATTGAACCCAATGGAAAAATGGCGCGTAAAATATCAATTATTTTTATATCTGGTTTTAAAACGGCGCGAACTTCTGAAACCATTTGATGTAAGGTTTCATAATCTTCTATTGCGAATAATTTTGGCACATTTACATTCTTGCCAATACGCGAAAAATCATTGCGCATTAAATCAACAATCATTAGGTTTTCGGCGCGGTTTTTTTCGTCATTCAATAGGATTTCTGCACCGCCAATTGGTGCTGTTCCTTTCATTGGGCGACAGGTTATTTTGCCATTTTCAATTTCAAAACCTAGCTCTGGTGAAAGTGATATTATGCTGAATGCCTCAGTTCGTAGAAATGCGCCGTATTTCGGTGTTTGCCGTACCTTTAGGTCATTAAATAGTGCCAGCTCATCCCCAATGAATTTTCCTTTTAATTTGAAAGTAAAATTAGTTTGGTAATAGATGCCATTTTCAATGTCATTATGGATTTTATTATGCTTGTGGGAATAGCTTTCTAAATTTTCATTTAGCACCGGATTGGTTATTATATATTCGTGGCAAGACATATTATTTTCGGTGAATTTATGATATTCAGAATGTGATAATAGGGTGCATTTTTTATAAATACCAAACCACAAAAGCGGCAGCTTCCGCCTATGCGGCAAAAGCGGACGTAGTGAATTTTCTAATAAATAACCAAATTCATAGGAAAAATAACCACAGGCATAAAAACCCTTTTCAACCGCATCATCAATTTTTGCAATTGCATTGATGGTCTCGTCTATATCAAATGGCGCAATTATTTCAATGGGGTTTTGAAAAACCTCTGCCCCATCTTTGGTTTCAAAAATAATAGTATTTAATAGATTATTGCGGGGCCGGCGCAACTTTACAGCCCTTGATAATTTGTGCACCATCTGGTGTGAACGGCTGGGTGCGGATTATTGAAAGAATTGAACAAGTTCCCTTATTATCAACCTTGATACAAGCGCGATCGCCAGGGGATGTTGGATCTTTTGAGCAATCAAACCCTTGTGAAGTAAAATAATCTTCAATGACCTTCATGTCATTAACACCATTAAACCGTGCTTTTATATCTTTTCGGAATGCATCGGTGGCGCCTTTATCGACATCCAAAAGGTCGGTTGGTTGTTCTGCCACTGGCTCTGGTGGCGGGGCTTCTTTGGGCGGGAATAATTTATCGCAACCACTCAATGTCAACCCGCCAAGTGCCAAAAGCGAAAATGCCATAATGCCAAATATATTCTTGCTCATTTCGCCATCCCTTATTTGATAATTGCCTAAATAAAGCGCCATGTTGCGCCGTCGGCACTATCTTTTACTTCTACTTTTAGATCCGCAAGCTCTTTACGGATTTCATCGGCGCGCGCCCAATTTTTCTCGGCGCGGGCCACGGTGCGTTCGGCAACGAGTGCATCAACACGGGCATTTAAATCATCGTCTTGCGGTTTATCATTAAACCACGCATCTGGGGTTAGTTGTAATATGCCCAATAATGCCCCAACGCCCTTTAATTCCGCGAGTGCTTGTTTTTTCTCTTCTTCAGTTTGCGCTTTATTGGCATTTTTCACAAGCTCTGACAAAACGGCAAGTGCTTGTGGCGTGTTGATGTCGTCGCATAATGCATCAATTAGCGCCTGTGGGGCATGTGCGGCGACCCCATCAATCCAAACATTTTCTAGCGCGCGATAAAGCCGATCGAGGGTTTTTGTGCTTTGGGTGATTAAATCATCATTCCAATCAAGCGGCGCACGATAATGAGCCGAAAGCATGGCAAGGCGCACGGCTTCTGGTTTAAAGGTTGCGGTTATTTCAGCAATATTTAAAACATTGCCAAGGCTTTTTGACATTTTTTCAGAGCCAAAGTTTAAAAAGCCGTTATGCATCCAAATATTGGCAAGGGTTACGCCACCATGCGCACATTCAGACTGCGCAATTTCATTTTCATGATGTGGGAAAATCAAATCATGCCCACCACCATGAATATCGATGGTTTGCCCTAAATTCTTCTCAATCATTGCCGAACATTCAATATGCCACCCCGGGCGACCTGCGCCAAACGGCGCATCCCATGAGACTTCATTGGGTTTTGCGGCTTTCCAGAGGGCAAAGTCGGCGGGATTTTTCTTTTTCTCATCAATTTCAATTCGTGCGCCGGCCTGCATATCTTCGAGGTTGCGCCCAGAAAGCCGGCCATAATTTTTCATGCTTGGGACATGGAAATAAACCCCATCTTCGGCAGGATAGGCATGACCTTCGTCAATTAATTTTTGGATTAGTGCAATAATTTCACCAATATGCGCAGTGGCGCGTGGCTCAAGATTAGGTAAAAGCACATTTAATGATTGAATATCTTGGTGGTAAACTTCGGTGTATTTTTTTGTAATAACCGAAATATCCACTCCTTCGGCAAGGGCGGCGGCATTAATCTTATCATCAACATCCGTGATGTTTCGGGCATAGACCACACTATCATCACCATAGGTATGACGTAAAAGGCGGTAAAGCACATCAAACACAATTGCCGGGCGCATATTGCCAATATGGGCGCGATTATAAACCGTTGGACCACAGACATACATGGTAACTCTTTTAGGGTTTAGCGGTATTAATTGCGTTTTTTTACGTTCCAAGGTGTTGAATAAGAAAATTTCGGTCATAAATATAAGCCTGAATATGGTTTTGGTTGCTTGTAAAATAATTTGCACAAATAATCTATTTGCATTACTGAACCAAATTGCGTTTAATTGATTAATATTAACGGCGGGTTTTTACAACTTTTCTCCGCTGCTATCAGGGATAGATGAATGGACATGATGAATGAAAAAGGACAGGTTGTTGCACCTGTAAACACTAAACCAACCCGTGAAGAAGCAATGGATGCCGTTCGTACCCTTTTGCGCTGGGCGGGTGATGACCCAACACGTGAAGGTCTTGTTGACACGCCAAAGCGCGTTGTTGATGCCTATGAAGAATTTTTTGCGGGTTATAATGCCGACCCAATCGCCGAATTATCCCGTACATTCGAGGATGTCGGTGGTTATGATGATATTGTAATGCTGCGTGATATTGATGTCGAAAGCCACTGTGAACACCATATGGTTCCCATCCTTGGCAAGGCGCATGTTGCCTATATGCCGTCAAAGAATGTGGTCGGTATTTCAAAAATTGCCCGCGTGGTGGAAATTTTCTGTAAACGTCTTCAGACCCAAGAAACCATGACGCAGCAAATCGCCGATGCGATTACAAAAACTCTTGAGCCATTAGGCGTTGCGATTTTGGTTGATGCCAAACATCAATGTATGACAACACGCGGTGTTCATCACCCCAATGTTTCAACCATAACCACCAAATTCACCGGTGTATTCAAAGACGATAAAGAATTAAAAGACAGATTCTTGAGACTTTGCGGGTATAATTAAAACTCTTAAATTGCCAAATTAAAAACCACCCCATTGGGGTGGTTTTTTTATTAATGCGCCAAAGATTTTTGGAAACTAAATTGTCATACCGGAAAAATCTGTAAGGATTTTGTCCGGCATCTTGTGCTTTAATATGGTAAGATACCGGACATTTTATTTCATAAAATTCCGGTATGACAGATATTTATGTTTACGCTGGATCTGGTGCAATCATTTTGCTTGGGACAACGATTGCGTCAAAGTCTTCGCCGCTGATACCTAATTTAATTGCTTCTTCGCGTAAAGTTGTGCCGTTTTTGTGGGCGGTTTTGGCAACTTTGGCAGCCAAATCATAGCCATATTTTTCCTTCAAAGGTGTTACAAGCATCAATGAATTAGCAAGACCGCGTGCGATATTTTCAAGGCGCGGTTCAATTCCAACCACACAATTATCGGTGAATGAAACCGCCGCATCGGCAAGAAGGCGAACCGATTGCAAGAAATTATACGCCATCATTGGGTTATAAACGTTTAATTCAAAATGCCCCTGTGAACCTGCAAACGCAATCGCCGCATTATTGCCAAGGATGTGTGCCGCAACCTGGGTCAGTGCTTCTGATTGGGTTGGGTTTACTTTGCCTGGCATAATTGATGAGCCAGGCTCATTTTCAGGAAGTGCCAATTCACCCAAGCCAGAGCGTGGGCCAGAGCCAAGGAAGCGAATATCATTGGCGATTTTGAATGCCGCCATTGCCACGGTGGTGATTGCACCATGGGTGAAAACCATTGCGTCATGTGCCGCCAATGCCTCAAACTTATTTGGGGCAGAGGTAAAGCCAAGACCAGTGATTGCGGCAATTTTTTTCGCCACCAAATCCGCAAAACCGGCTGGTGAAGCCAAGCCAGTGCCAACCGCCGTGCCACCTTGGGCAAGTTCCATTAACATCGGCAGGGTTAATTCAAGGCGTTTGATGCCATTGGTGATTTGTTGGGTATAGCCCGAAAATTCTTGACCCAATGTAATCGGTGTTGCATCTTGGGTGTGGGTACGGCCAATTTTGATAATGTCTTTAAATTCTTCTGATTTTGCCGCCAAAGTATCCCGAAGATGGGTAAGCGCAGGGATAAGGCGGTTTGAAACTTCTTCGGCGCAGGCAATGTGCATTGCGGTCGGGAAAGTATCATTTGACGATTGTGACATATTCACATGGTCATTTGGGTGGATTGGTTTTTTTGACCCCATTTCACCGCCCAACATTTCAATCGCGCGGTTTGAGATAACTTCATTGGCATTCATATTTGATTGTGTACCAGAACCAGTTTGCCAAACCACAAGTGGGAAATGATCATTTAATTTCCCTTCGATAACTTCATCAGCGGCTTTGATAATGGTTTCACCCAAATCTTTTGGCATTTTACCAAGTTCCATATTGGCAAGTGCCGCCGCCTTTTTAACGATACCCAATGCGCGAACGATTGGCGCGGGTTGTTTTTCCCAGCCAATTTTAAAATTGCCTAAAGAGCGTTGCGCTTGTGCGCCCCAATATTTGTCGGATTCTACTTCGATTGGGCCAAAGGTATCGGTTTCGGTGCGTGTTGTGGTCATGATGTTACCCTTTTATTATAGAATTTTGCGCACCTCTATATCATTATAGGCCAAATTGTGAAGGGTAAATGGGCATAAACTTTGGTTGCAGATTATGCTGCAAGGGTTGTTGCTTGACGTTTTTATATCTAAGGATAGTATTGGTTTCCAAAATAATTTCGCTAAACTGTGTATTTAAGAATGAATAAATTCTCAACAGTTAGTTAGCTTTAGATGAATTAAGGATAATAAATAAAATGATAAACTGGCTAACTAATAAACTTCAGAAAGGGCAATACGGTATTCAAATTACAGAATTATATCATGTTATTAGAAAAATGCCTTTTGATAGGGTATCGGGGGCGTTAATGAGAGCGCATGAGTTTAGAGTTGCTCTTAGTCATTCATTCAATGGAATTGAAGATATGCTCTTTTTTCCCGAAGATTATGAACTGGAAGATAAGAAAGCTATTTTGGACTTTATAATTAAAAATATCAGAGAAAGTTATTCGGCTCAGCAACGCCTACTGACATCGCTAAAAAAAATAGGTGCTGATAATAAATTTTCTGAAATAATTTATTTGGAAATTAGAAGCGGTATGCAGATTTGGGTCGCTACTTTAGTTGGCTCTGATTACGAAAAAGAAAAAGTCAAAGAAATATGGAGCTTATTATCGAAATCTTGCCAGTTTATGCGTGAAGCTTATAGTTTTAGGGAGTTAATAAGTGATATATCAGGACAAGAAACAGACCTTATAGGCGAATTTGAAACATACATAGAGCTTTCAAAATTTATTCCCCCGTTGTATAGATGTATATATTAATGTTTCTTTTTGGGTTTTTTGTCCGGTGTTGCCGCCGAAATTGCCTTCATGGTTTCAATGAATCCACGCGGTTCTGATAATTGATCATCTGTAACAAGATAATAAAGTTTTGACCCCGGATATGCTTCTTGCATCTCACAGATTTCGTCCAAATGCACACTTTGTTTTGTGGGTTTTATCAAAAGGCGGTTATCGCAAACAAAGGCGGTGGTTTTGCCCATATAATAAAGGCAATATTCACCAAACATTGATTTTAAAGAAAAGCCATCCCCCAGAACATGCAATATATATTCACTATATTCTTTGGAGGTTGCCATTTTTTAAACCCGCTTTGAACGCATTCCAGCGGTTTTTTTAACATCAGGGTTTTTCAAAAGCGCCTTATATTCTTCCGATTCGACGGGGAAGGCGGCAATTTTTTCATTTTCATCATGATGTATGCCGTAGCCCATTGATTTAACCAATGGTGAGGCGCGCAAGCATGATTGTGGCTTTTGGAAGAATTTTTCACGAGCAGCAGGGCGGTCGGCATCAGAGATTTTTCCACGCAAGGCAAAAACCTCAAACAATAAATCATCAGATGTCATAAGATATGGCGAAGCAAGCAATAACTCGAGCTGCAAAGCCCCGATTGTTCCGGCACGAATATTGGTCTTGGCAAAAGGTGCGGTATAATCAATCGCAACAGTTATCAAAGTATTTTTATAATTTGTGGTATTCAAGACTTTCCAACCCCAAAACCAGAAGCAAAACAATGCTTAAAAAAATCGCTTCAAAACCAAACTTCCTCAAAATGAGGCTATTCGAAAATGAAGTGCCCAAAAATGAAGCTGTGTAGATTTGCAAAGCAAAATCAAATATGTCAAGCCTCACATTTGCCGCAGGTGTTTAAAACACGGTATTTTCACCTAAAAAGTGATTTTCAAAAAAGAATTCCGGCTAAATAATTCTTATAAACTGTTTCTAGCAAAAATAAATTGCTTTTAAAAGGAATTTATTTTGCAAAAATTTTGCGCAATAAAAAAGCCACGCTCGAAAGCGTGGCTTTAAACGAAATTATTTTGAATTATTCGTCATCTGCGGTGTTGCCACCTTCTACGATGCCTGCCTCTTTCATTGCCTGTTCTTTGGCTTTTTTCGCGGCAGCCTGGGCAATAACGCCATCAAGCTCGATTTGCCCGCAAAGGCCAACGCCAACTGGATCAACTGGTTTGATGTTTGGGCTGTCCCAATGGGTGCGATCGCGAACAGATTCAATTGTTGATTTGGTTGTACCAATAAGTTTTGAAATCTGTGCAAAAGTAACTTCTGGGTGATAACGCAAGAACCACGCAATTGCATTTGGTCTATCTTGGCGGCGTGATAATGGGGTATAACGTGCCGCACGGCGTTTGGTTTTGGCTTGCGGGATTTCAATCACACGGCCTTCAAATTTCTTGATTTTGTAATTAGGGTCGGCTTCGCCTTTAGCGATTTCATCGCGTGAAAGCTGACCGGCGCCAATCGGGTCTTGGCCACGAACACCTGCCGCAACATCGCCATCGGCAATGCCTTTAACTTCTAGGTGGTGCAAACCGCAAAATTCTGCAATCTGAGCAAAGGTAAGTGCGGTATTATCGATAAGCCATACAGCAGTAGCTTTTGGCATTAAAACTTCGGACATCTAAATCTCCTGCAACAGCAAAGGCGCGCCACCCTTTTCAAGGTGATGAACGCTTTTGGAACAAAAACTTTCATGAAAATTCTGCTTTATACAAATTTTACACTTTTTAGAAGTCTTACGACTGAAATAATTCATCAAGCTTGCGTGGAAGGCTTGAAGGTAAACCAAAAAGTGGGCCAGATGATAATAATAAAATTACTTCATCACCCTTTAAAGAAGGGATGATTTTTTCAAGGCAATCTTTATCATCATTGATTTTAATGGTTTTTACGCCCGCATTCTGTGTGCGTTCAATAATTTCATCATGGCTTGATTGGCTATGGTTGGCTGCACCGTGGGTTGGTGGTGGCAAAAGATAAACTTCATCAACACCATTGAAAACTGTGTCATACCAATGAAGTGAATCACGATTGCGCCATGAAAAAGTGTGTGGTTCAAAAATTACGATACATTTTTTATTGGGAAAATGAAGTTTTATGGCTTCAATTGCCGAATGTGCCTTCTCAAAGGATGAGCCAAACCCCTCATAAACCGGAATCGTGCTTTGGATGGTCTTTTTATCTAGGCGGCGGGTTACGCCTGCAAAATTGGCGATGCCATCTTGTAATTGTTCTGGGGTTATCAGTTTTCTGGTAAGGCAATATGCGGCGGCGGCAATTGCATTTTCGATATTATGCAATCCCAATTGATGAGTAGAAAGTTTTATTTCATCTTTTTGTGGGGTTACAAGGGTAAAGGTTGAAATCTCACCGGTTTTAATGTCTTTGGCATAAAAGCCATCACATTCTTCAAGACCATAATAAATAGTTTGTGCAGCCTTGCCATTTTCGGCGATAATGCGATGAATGGGCTCATATTTATTTGCCGCAAAAATATAACCATCAGAAGGAAGTTTGCGGACAAGCTTTGCAAACCGCTCTTCATATTCCGCCATTGTTGGGAACATGTTGATATGATCATGCACAATTGATGACAATAAAATATCTTTTGGCGAATATAACTCAAATTTTGAGCGTCTATCATCAAGGCTGATAACATATTCATCGCCTTCCATGATAAATTCTTTATCGCTTCCCCAATTGCCGGTGCGGTCAAGGTTTTTGGCAATTGCCCCAATAAACCAACCAGGGCTACGACCCGCATTTAACAATATATGGGTGATAAGTGCGGTAAGCGATGATTTGCCAAAGCTTCCGGCGACAATAAGGTTGTCACGCCCCTCTGTTGCCTTGGCGAGATAGGTGGCGAAATTATAATGCGGTATGCCACGTTTAATAATCTCAATATATTCGGGGTTGGTTGCGGGGTTGATTTTGGCGGTGGTGCCAATAATTGCCAAATCTACACCTTGCGGAATATTTGCGGCATCAAAATGATCGCTATATTTTATGCCAATATCGTCAAGATAGGTTGAAATGGGTGCAAACACTCCTTCATCAGAGCCTGTAACTTCGTGACCTTGCGATTTTAAAATAGATGCAAGGGCGGAAACACCAGCCCCAGCAATACCAAGAAAATAGGTTTTCATTTTATGCCAATATAAATTTATAATTTAAGGCGCATTATGCGCTCATCATCCAATGTTTTGCCAACCTGATACAGATATTTTCCGACAATCTCAAATCCTAATTTCTTATAGAAACTAAGCGCGCGCTCATTGAGTGACCAAACGCCAAGAAAAAGTTCAGGTGCGGCAATGTTTTTCACATGCTGCATTAATTCATTATATAGTTTGGGCGCTAATCCATTGCCTTTTTGGTCGTCGGAAACATAGAAACGGTATATTTCATACGCATCCTTGGCATATCCTTCAAAAGGAAGGCTCATGGGGCCACCAAAAATATAACCTTTTATTTCGTCACCGTCCCAAGCAATGCGGATGAAGTTTTCAGATGCTTCAATATGTTGAAGTGTTGTTGATGAATTATATTTTGCATCAAGAAAATCTGCTAAATCCTGCGGGTCATAGATGTGCCCAAAGGTATCTCTAAACCGCATAGCCATATATTGGGCAAGCTTGGGCGCATCAGCACTTGTAGCAGGTTTTATTTCAATCATTTTTTGCGTGAAGCCTTTTCATCAAGCCCGCCAATGCCGCGACGCTTTGCCAAAACTTGTGCAACTTCGTTTAATGAAACATCGCGTGACATAAGCGCCACCACAAAATGGTAAAGCACGTCTGCGGCCTCTGCCTTAATTTCTTCTTTTTCACCCGCAGCAATTTCCAAGGCAAGTTCAACCGCCTCTTCACCAAGTTTTTTGGCACATTTTGCAGGGCCTTTTTGCAAAAGGCTTGCAGTATATGATTTTGTTGGGTCGGCATCTTTTTTTGCATCTAAATCGGCAAAAAGAAAATCTAATGCCTGTCCCAATGTGATTTCATCGCTCATTGTTAAATAACCTTGCGGACCTCAAGACCCGCTTCTTTTAATTTATCCCGCGCCTCGGCCAGGCTGTGTGTACCAAAGTGGAAAATACTTGCGGCAAGCACCGCATTGGCGTGTCCCTTGGTTACGCCTTCAACTAAATGGTCAAGGTCGCCCACGCCGCCCGATGCAATAACCGGAATATCAACCATCGAGGTGATAGTTGAAATAAGTTCAATATCATAGCCATCTTTGGTGCCATCTTTATCCATAGAGGTCACCAAAAGCTCGCCAGCGCCATTTTTCCAAGCAAGGCGTGCAAACTCAATGGCGTCAATGCCGGTCGGTGTGCGACCGCCATGGGTGAAGATTTCCCACTTTGGGGCTTCCCCTACTTTATTGACACGGCGGGCATCGATTGCCACCACAACACATTGTGAGCCAACTTGGCGTGAAGCGCGTGTGATTAAATCGGGGTCTTTAACTGCGGCAGTATTAATTGCGACCTTATCAGCCCCCGCCAAAAGCAAGGCACGGAAATCTTCAACCGAACGGACGCCGCCACCAACCGTAAGCGGGGTAAAACAAACCTCCGCAGTGCGGGAAACTACATCATAAAGGGTTGCCCGCCCCTCATGCGAGGCAGAAATATCAAGGAAGCAGATTTCGTCCGCACCCTGTTCATCATAGAACTTTGCCTGCTCAACTGGGTCGCCCGCATCGCGCAGATTTTCAAATTGCACACCTTTTACAACGCGCCCATCTTTTACATCAAGGCAGGGAATGATGCGGGTCTTTAAACTCACGCGGCTGCCCCCAATGCTTCTTTGGGGTCAATTATACCGTCATAAAGTGCCTTGCCCATGATTGCGCCATGAATTGCACGATTGCCAGGGGTTATGGCCAATTTTTTCATTGCGATAATATCCTCAACCCCTTTAAGGCCGCCTGAAGCGATAATTGGAATTGAAACGCAATTCGCCATATTTTGGGTATATTCAAGATTGATACCGGTTTTTGTTCCGTCACGATTAATATCGGTTGCGATAATTGCCGAAACCCCTGCGCCCTCAAACCTTTTTGCCAGTTCTTGCGCGTCAATATTGGTTGCCTCTGCCCATCCTGAAACCGCAACCTTGCCATCAATCGCATCAATACCAACGGCAATATGACCCGGAAATTTTTCCGCCGCTTCACGAACAAATGCCGGATTGCGTGCCGCAATCGTGCCAAGGATAACACGTGAAACCCCCGCAGCAATCCAGTTTTCAATTGATTCGATATTTCTAATACCGCCGCCCAATTGAATCGGTAAATCAATATTGGCACGAATGTCTTTGATAACATCCACATTGACGCTATGCCCGCTTAGGGCGCCATCAAGGTCAACGCAATGAAGATATTCAAAGCCCCAATCCGAAAAATTACGCGCGCGATTAACTGGATTATCATCATAAATCGTCATTTCATCGAAACGACCTTTGAATAATCTAACTGCTTTGCCATTTTTTAAATCAATTGCCGGATATAGTTTCATAATTTTAACCACGCTTCCAATAGTTTCAGCCCCGCCTTTTGGCTTTTTTCTGGGTGAAACTGAAATCCCATAATATTATCTTTTGCTACTGCCGCCGCAAAAGTGTCATCGCCATATTGGCATGTGGCGGCAATATCTTCTTCATTTTCTGCCCGAAAAGCATAAGAGTGGACGAAATAAACGTCTTGTTGCGTGTTATCCCACGCATCTGCAAACACTTTATTGCCCAAAGGCGTTACTTCATTCCAGCCCATTTGTGGAATTTTTAAAGTTTTGTCATTGGGTTCAAGTCTGGTTACTTTGCCATTTATCCAGCCCAAACCAGGTGAAGTTTCAAATTCAATGCCGCAATCTGCCAAAAGCTGCATACCGACACAAATACCAAGGAAGGGTGTGCCATGTTTCAAAACCTTGTTTTCAAGAACCTCAACCATGCCATCAATCGCCTTAAGGCCATCCATACATTGTTTATATGCCCCGACGCCAGGCAAAACAATCCGATCCGATTTTGCGATTAAATCAGGGTTGTTGGTAACAAAAATATCAATGTCGCAAGTTTTGGCGATTGCCTTATGAACCGAACGCAGATTGCCATAGCCATAATCAATTATCGTAAGCATCTATCTGTCCGTTATAAAACCCCTTTGGTCGAAGCATATTCCCCGCCAAGTCTGTCATCAATTGCAATCGCCATTTTAAGTGCGCGGGCAAGTGCTTTATAGCTTGCCTCAATGATATGGTGGCTGTTTTCGCCATAAAGACTTTCAACATGCAAGGTAAGACCTGCATTTCCGGCAAAAGCGGCAAACCATTCTTTGAATAATTCGGTGTCCATATCGCCAACTTTGTCGCGTTTAAATTCAACACGCCACTCAAGATGTGGGCGGTTGGAAACATCAACAACGGCGCGTGATAATGCCTCATCAAGTGGGCAGTAATAATGACCAAAACGAACAATACCTTTGAAATCGCCAATGGCTTTTTTAAAAGCCTGACCCATTACAATGCCAGTATCTTCAACCGTGTGGTGCATATCAATATGCAAATCACCAACCGCAGTAACATCAAGATCGATTGCCGAATGTTTTGCGAATGCCTCAAGCATATGGTCAAGGAAACCAATGCCGGTATTAATCTTGGCATTGCCTTTTCCATCAAGGTTAATTTTAACCGAAATATCGGTTTCCTTGGTCTTGCGTGTGATTTCTGCAGTACGCAATTTATGCTCCTGAAATGATTTGATGCGGATATAACATCTTTTTGCGATTTGGGAATGTTTTTTTCCAAAATTTTGAATAATACAATGTTATATTTGCACAATATCGCCAAAAAGGTAATAGTAACGCAAAACTTTTAACGATTACTTGTTTTTCGCAACATTTTTTATAACGTCATCAAGCATTGATCGGGCATCAACCGAATCCCATTCCGTGGTTGACATAAGGCGAGCAACTTCTTTGCCATTTTGGTCATAAATTATGGTTGTGGGAAAGCCTGTAACCTTTAATTCAGATGGCAACCCCATGTCGGGATCATGGTAAAACTCTAACGCGCCGCCTGATAATTCTTTTAATTTTTCTTGTGCTTTGATGCTATCAGCTTTTTTATCTGCACTTATGGCAATTACTTTTAATTCACCATTTTTATAATAGCTTGCAAGTCGTCCAAGTGATGGCATTTCACGAATACATGGCGGACACCAAGTCGCCCAAAGATTTACCACCAAAACCTTGCCTTTATATTCTTGCAAAGTATGTGGCGTGCCATTTTCGTCAACAAAAGCAGTATTTGGGGCAAAACTTTCTGCTGTCGGGAATTGTAATGCTGCCAATGCGCCCATTTTATGCCTTTTCAAACTATTGTCCGAGGTGCTAAAGGACGCTTTGTTGTAAATAAAATAGATTGCAAATAGCACGGCCAGAAGTATCGCGATTGCTGATAAAAATGGTAAAGTCTTTTTGGTGATTTGGGTCATAGAGAATGAATAATACAGAAATCAAACCGGATAAAGGGCAAAAAATGTGGGGCGGCAGATTTGAAGCACAGCCCGTTGAAGCTTTGCAGGCAATCAACGCCTCAATCGGTATTGATTATAAGATGTGGCGTGAGGATATTGACGGCTCTATTGCGCATTCTTCAATGCTTGCCGAATGCGGAATTATTAGCGCGGAAGACAAAGAAAAAATTCATGAAGGCTTGAAAAAAATCGCCGATGAAATTGCCACTGGAAAGTTTGAATTCAAGGTCGAATTAGAAGATATTCACCTTAATATCGAGGCACGCTTAACCGATATGATTGGCGAGGCTGGTAAGCGCCTTCATACTGGCCGTTCGAGAAATGACCAAGTGGCAAATGATTTCAAACTTTGGACACGCCGCGCTACTATAAGCACGATTAAACAAATCAAAGATATTCAAAAAGTTTTGGTAAAGCGTGCCGAACAACATCATGACTGGATTATGCCGGGCTTTACCCATTTGCAAACTGCACAGCCCGTAACATTGGGGCATCATTTACTTGCCTATGTCGAAATGTTGGCGCGTGATATAAAGCGCCTTGAGGCCGCATATGACAATGCGGGCGATTGCGTTTTGGGTTCGGCGGCACTTGCGGGAACACCGTATCCGATAAACCGTGAATTAACGGCAAAAGAGCTTGGCTTTAATGCACCCGCAGGCAATTCGATGGATGGTGTTGCATCGCGTGACTTTGCCATGGAGGCATTGGGTGCATTATCAATTGCGGCGGTGAATTTATCACGCCTTGCCGATGAGATTGTGTTGTGGTCATCATCGCAATTTGCGTTTGCGCGGCTTTCAGATGATTGGTCAACTGGTTCGTCAATCATGCCGCAAAAAAGAAACCCTGATGCCGCCGAACTAATCCGTGCCAAAGCGGCAAAGATTTCAAGCTCCTCACAGGCGTTATTGATGATTGTTAAATCATTACCGCTTACCTATTCCAAGGATTTGCAAGAAGATAAGGTTTTAACCTTTGGTGCGTTTGAAGATTTCTGGCTTTGCACGGTTTCAATTGCGCAAATGATGGAAAAAATCACCTTTAATCGTGAAAATATGCGCAAGGCGGCTTGCTTTGGCTATTCAACCGCCACCGATCTTGCTGATTGGTTGGTAAGAACCCATGCAATCCCATTCCGTGAGGCGCACCATATAACAGGTGCGGTTGTAAAAGCAGCAGAGCAGGCGGGTTATGCCGAATTATGCGATATGCCGCTTGAAGAATTGCAAAAAATCGATGAACGTATAAGCATTGAAGCAAAAGAATTGCTTGTGGTCGAAGCGTCTGTAAATTCTCGCCAATCATATGGCGGAACTGCACCGTCAAATGTCTTAAAGCAAATCGAAATTTGGAAAGCAAAGCTATGATAAAGAAAATTGCGGTTTTTACCCTATTTGCATTTTGTCTATCTGCCTGTGGTATAAAGGGAAGCCTTGATACCGCGCCACCAATGTGGGGTAAGGCTAAAAAAGAATATAAGGCTAAAAAGCAACAAGAGCAACAACAAGAACAATCAAATCAGACAGAAAAATAATATGCGTCACTTTAATTATAAGAACGGCGAATTATACGCCGAAAATGTGCCGGTCAGGGAAATTGCGGAAAAAGTTGGAACTCCAACCTATATTTATTCCGCCGCAACATTGCAACATCATTTCAAGGCGCTTCAGGCGGCATTGGGTGATTTAAATGTGAAAATTGCCTTTGCTGTAAAGTCCAACACCAATAGTGCGGTTATCGCAACGCTCGCGGCACTTGGCGCGGGTGCAGATACGGTGTCAGAAGGTGAGATCCGCCGTGCAATTCGTGCAGGTGTTGCACCTGAAAAAATTGTATTTTCTGGCGTTGGCAAAACTGTGCGCGAGCTTGAATACGCGGTTTCGCAAAATATCCATCAGATTAATATCGAATCTATTCAAGAACTTGAAACCTTGTCAGAAGTGGCAACACGCCTTGGCAAAATTCAAAAAATTGTTTTCCGTGTGAATCCTGATGTGGCTGCGGGTGGGCATGATAAAATCTCAACCGGCAAAAAAACTTCTAAATTTGGTATTTCAAAAGAGCGTGCTTTAGAGCTTTATGCCCGTGCGGAAGCCCTTAATGGCGTTGAGCCAGTTGGTCTTGCGGTGCATATCGGTTCACAAATTATTGACCTTGCGCCATTGAAACAGGCCTATGAGTTTTTGGCACAAATGGTCAAGGATTTACGGGCAAATGGGCACAAGGTTTCACGCCTTGATTTGGGTGGCGGCTTGGCAGCGATTTATCAAGAAGACGTCGAAGGGCCAGATTTGACCGCATGGGGCAAAATTGTTCGCGCCATTATTCACCCGCTTGATGTTGAAATTGAAATTGAGCCAGGACGGATTATTACCGCCAATGCGGGCATATTGCTTGCCCGTTCAATCGTTACCAAGGAAAATGGTGGGCGTGATTTTGTGGTGCTTGACGCGGCAATGAACGACCTTGTACGTCCTGCATTCTATGAGGCATATCACCAATTGCTTGCGGTAAAAGAACCCGTAAAGGGGACAAATAAAATGCCAACCACAATTGTTGGCCCAATTTGTGAAACTGGCGATACTTTTGCGGTTGATAGGTTGATGGAACCTGTTGCACCTGATGAATTGGTGGCGTTTATGTCGGCGGGTGCATATGGGTTTTCAATGGCGTCAAACTATAATTCACGACCTTTAGCGGCCGAAGTGATGGTAAGCGGCGATAAATGGGAAGTTGTGCGTCCGCGTCAAACCTATGACGAAATTTTCGGAATGGAAAAAATCCCTGATTGGAAATAATAAGGGTTACATTGAACACAAAAAATCGCCCCGAATTTTATTCAGGGGCGATTTTTTATATAGGCAAAGCCTAAATAATCCGTGATTAACGGCAGCAGCCTTGTTTAGCTTTGAAGCGTGGGTCAACTTTGTTGATTACCAATACTTTACCTTTGCGGCGAACCACTTGGCACGCAGCGTGGCGTGATTTAAGCGATTTCAAAGAAGATTTAACTTTCATTTTTGTATTCCTAAATGGATTTGCCTATTGGCGAAACTTGTTCAGTGAAACTTGAAGGGGCGCAAATAACCGCCATTTCCCTATAAGTCAAGGTTAGGCAAGCAGTTTTTCTAATTAAGAGTCAGCAAAAGTGCAGATTTTAAAAATCGTGCGCTATTCCTGATTTTTCCCAATCGCCATAACGGGTTGGTTCAGCGCCACCTCGACCGCCATATTCGGTTGGTCTGTCTTGGCTTGCGTTCGAATTTCGTCTTTCTTCGGCCTCTGCGAGTGCGCGTTTAGCTTCAGGGGTAAGGGTTTTTGGTACTGATTCTTCAGAAATGTCTGTATTTTCGGTCATAAGCGACAATATATAGCAGCCTGAAACAAAAGAAAATCATATTTTCATATTGATTTATGCTTTGCAGAAAGAGTAACACTGGCTTGTGAAAAATAATCAAAAACCACCATATGGACAAAAACCACAGGCAGGATACAAATCTTCTGTCGGTAGGAATTATCGCCCTGAAAAACCGCAATTTTGCCCTGATCCGGCACGTGATGCGGCTGCAAAGCTTATTATCAAAATTTTTGATGAGGGTAAGACGCTTGACGATGCTATGAACAGCGAAAGAAGTTTTGCTGATTTAAAGGGGCGGGATCGTGCTTTTGCCGCCGCCATCGCCAAAGATACAATTCGCTATTATGGCCAGATTGAAATTTTGATTAATAATTATTTGCAAAAGCCATTACACCCTGCTGCAAATTATATGCGGGCCTTGCTTCGTACCGCTGTCGCACAGCATTTGGGTGCAATTGCCCCAACCCACGCAATTATTGACCGTGCAGTTTCACTCGCTAAGACAAATAAATCAACTTATTCAATGGCGGGGCTTGCCAACGCGATTTTGCGTAAAATTATTACTGGTACAGATAATCCAGAATTAAGTGATATTGATTTAATCCCGCTTGCATGGCGTAACCGTTATATTGGCGCATATGGTCATGAGGCGGTGGCAAAACTTGCGGAATGTTTAAAAGCCCAGGCACCAGTTGATTTCACCATTAAATCCGGTGTTTCAGATGCGGATAAAGAAAAAATTCTAGAAGAATTTGGCGGTGAATTAATAGCGCCAAATTCAATAAGGGTAAAATCACTACCTGAACAATTTACAGAACTTTCCACTTGGAATGATGGCTTATTATGGGTGCAGGATGTGGCGGCGTCGATTCCTGCTAAATTAATCAATGCCAAAGTGGGCGAAAGCGTGCTTGATATGTGTGCCGCACCTGGCGGCAAAACTATGCAGCTTGCGGCGGATGGCGCAAATATAACCGCCTTTGACCTAAGCGATGACAGGTTAAAACTTGTTGCGCAAAATCTTGCCCGCACCAATTTAAAAGCAAAGTTAAAATCTGGTGATGCCAAAACCTTGGTTGAAGATACAAAGTTTGATGCAATCTTGCTTGACGCCCCTTGTTCGGCAACCGGAACATTACGCCGCAATATGGAAACGCTTTGGATTAAAAACCCATTTGATTTGCCGAAATTAATCGAAATTCAATGTGAATTAATTCGTTGTGCTGCGGGCGCATTAAAATCGGGTGGTCGCCTTGTTTATGCTGTTTGCTCATTAGAACCAGAAGAGGGGGATTTGGCGATTGCTTCTGCACTAGAGGCGGGCCTCAAATTAGACCCAATCAAATCAGATGAAGTTCTGGATATTACCGATGCAATCACATCGGATGGCACAGTGCGCATAATGCCCTATATGCTATCTGAAAAAGGTGGTCTTGATGGCTTCTTTATTGCGCGGTTTGTGAAACCATAATTTATACATGAACCCCTTTTGCCACGGTTACTTCGCGCATTGCAATTGCGGTGTTAACACTTATAACATTCGGTAATTTGGTGAGAACTTCGCGGTGAATGCGTTCAAGATCTTCGATATTTCGTGCGCCGATTCGCAATAGATAATCATCACTTCCGGTCATTAGCCAGCATTCAAGAATTTCTGGCTGGGTACGTACTGCGCGTTCAAATAAATTAAGGTCTCTGTCGGTTTGCGCGCCCAGTTTGATTGAAACAAAAACCGTAATATTAAAACCCAATTTTTTGGCATCAATTACGCAAGTATAATTTTTAATAACCCCTTCATTTTCAAGGCGTTCAAGCTTGCGCCGTAATGTAGATTCGGACAATGACATTTCGTTCGCAAGTGCAGCAATGCTAATCCGTCCATTTTGTTGCATTTTTCGTAATATTCTGCGGTCATTTGCATCTAGGGTGACGGTTTCCATCATATATCCTCTACTTCATGTAATAATCCACCGCATTTAATTGCTTTGTCAAGTGTTTTGAGTGGGACTCGCCAAAAAAAACATAATAACTTCTATTGTTATAACAATAAGTGTTTATGGAGAGTGCAATGAAAATTGGCGTACCTAAGGAAATTAAACCACAAGAGAGCCGCGTTGGCGCAACGCCGGAAACCGTTTCTCAATTGGTTCATGCGGGTCATGAAGTATTTGTTGAAACCAATGCGGGCGCTGGTATTGGCGTAAAAGATGATGCCTATGTTGCTGCGGGTGCAAAAATTCTTGCCACAGCGGATGAAGTTTTTGCAACTGCTGAAATGATTGTAAAAGTAAAAGAGCCACAATTGGTGGAATGCGAAAAATTAAAACCGCACCATATTCTTTTCACTTATCTTCACCTTGCCCCAGATCCAGAGCAAGCAAAAGCATTGATGAAATCTGGCTGTACCGCAATCGCTTATGAAACCGTGGTTGGCAAAGATGGCGGTTTGCCGCTTCTTGCCCCAATGAGTGAGGTTGCGGGCCGTATGGCGTCACAAGTTGGCGCGCATTGCCTTTTAAAACCACAAGGCGGCTTGGGTCGTCTTATGGGCGGTGTACCGGGTGTTGCCCCTGCTAAAGTGGTTGTATTAGGTGCAGGTGTTGCCGGCACAAATGCCGCGCAAATTGCAAAAGGTATGCATGCCGACGTAACCGTATTTGACCGTTCAAAAGCAGCATTGGTTAAAATTGATAATCTGCTTAATGGCGGTGTAAAGACTCTTATGGCTGCACCAAGTGCGATTGAGGCCGCCGTATATGATGCTGATTTGGTTATTGGCGCTGTGCTTGTCCCTGGTGCATCTGCGCCTAAACTTGTTACCAAAGCAATGTTGCCAAAAATGAAAGACGGTTCGGTTCTTGTTGATATTTCAATTGACCAAGGTGGCTGTTTCGAAACCTCTAAACCAACTACGCATTATGACCCAACTTATGTAATTGATGGCGTTGTGCATTATTGCGTTGCCAATATGCCGGGTGCGGCACCACTTACATCAACTTACGCACTTAATGCGGTTACTGCACCATATATGCTTGAGTTGGCAAATAAAGGTGTTGATAAAGCATTGGCAGATGATGCTGGCTTTGCGCTTGGTTTGAATGTTAAAGGCGGAAAAATTGTTAATGATGCCGTTATCGAAGCTTTAAAAGCTTATGGCATGTAATAGATAATATTCAGCCCATAAACAAAAGGGGTGCCTTGCGGCACCCCTTTTTTATATAAATTTTTGAACAAATTAGTTCAAAGATTCCTTCAATGCTTTTGATGGAAGGAATTTAGCAACTTTAGCTGCAGGGATTTGCACCGCTTCACCAGTAGAAGGGTTGCGACCCATACGAGCTTCACGCTTAGAAACTTTAAATTTACCCAAAGGAGCGAAAGTAACCTCACCATCAGCTTTCAAAGTTTTTTCGATATATGCAGTTAGGGCGTCAATTGCCTTAGATGCATTTTCTTTTGTGATGCCAGTTTTCTCAGCAACTGCATCAATCATTTCTTTTTTGCTCATTAAGCTCTCCAAAAGTTTATGACACTTAAAAAGGTTTTTGACACTTAATAAGTGCCGCAAAGTTTTTAGCTTGATATATTTATCAAGTTGAAATACGCAAAGGCTGTTTGCACGTTTTCGTCAAGACAAAATGTGTGAAAATGGCGGTTTTTATTGCATTTTCTTGGGTATATGTAACTAAAAACGAGGTTTTTTTATAGATAAAGACATTTTACATTGCAACTGAAGATAAGAAGCCCGAAGTTAAAAGGTCTTTCGGCAAGTTCTTGCCAATGATGACCATGCGTGAATATCGTTTCTTATTTTCCCATAAATTTCCATAATCTGCTTCAACCATCATGTGTACGCCATTGAAAATATATTGGCGATTTTGCCCCTCAATGTCGATAATTCCTTTAAAGCGCAGCATTTCCGCACCATATAAATCGATAATTTTCGACAAAAAGGCGGTGAACTTCTCTTCGCTCATTTTTTTATCGCTTTGTAGGGCAATCGCTTCTACGCCATCATAATGATTATGCTCATGATGGTGATCATGGTCGTGATGATGGTGATGGTGTGGGTGGTCGCAATGTTCGTCATGGCAATCGTGGTGATGCTCTTCTTTTGGGGCATTAAAATACAGGTTTTCTTCATTAAGAATTTCTGGACTAAAACGCGATTTACCAATGATTTTACCAAAATTAACATTTGAATTATCGGTTTCAATAATTCCAATGCCGGAATTCATCTGGCGAATTGCGGCAATACATTTTTGTTTTTGTGCGGCATCAACTTCGCTAACTTTATTTAAAATAATTAAATCCGCATAGCCGATTTGATTGCGCGCCTCTTCATATTCATCAAGGTTTTCCAAAATATGAACCGCATCAACCACAGTAACAATTGATGCCAGATAAGATTTGCGCGCAATATCATCATCAGCAAAGAAAGTTTGTGCAACAGGTGCCGGATTGGCAAGGCCAGTGGTTTCAACAATAATCGCATCAAAGCGGGATTTGCGTTTAAAAAGTGAACCTAAAATTCGTATCAAGTCGCCGCGAACGTTGCAGCAAATACAACCATTATTAAGCTCAAACACTTCCTCATCAGCACCAACGACTAAATCATTATCAATGCCGATTTCGCCAAATTCATTGACAATAACCGCAAATTTTTTGCCATTTGGATTGGTAAGCAAATGGTTTAACAACGTGGTTTTACCCGCGCCCAAAAAACCGGTAATTACATAGACTGGAATTTTATTTTCATTATTATTAAAAGGCAATTTACAACCTCATTGCATAAAATTAAGAAGCAAAATTAATTTTTACCTCTATATATGAATTATGAAAAACTATTTTTACCCACTTGCTGCATTAATTTTTATTGCCACACCTGTTTTGGCAGATGATACCCCGCCGCCCAAGCATTCACCAGAGCGCATTCAACACGATTTGGAAGATAATCAAAAACTTGCCGATTGTGTGAAACTGGCATCAACTAGCCCAGATAAGGCATATGATGCGGCGCTAAACTGGCGCATTCATAATGGTGGTCTTTTGGCAGAAGAATGTTTGGCGATGGTGAATATTGCGCGCGAAGAATATTCATATGGCGCAAAAAAATTATACATGATTGCCAATGCAACAGATGCGGGTGACAAGGCAAAAAGGTTGTCGCTTTTGGTTAAATCGGGAAATACATTTTTAATTGCCGAAGATCCAGAAAATGCAAAACGTGCCTTTGATGATGCCCTAGTTATTAAAAGTGATGATGCCAACATTTATGTTGACCGTGCGCGTACTTATGCCATGCTAGAAAAATGGGATGCGTCCGAAACTGACTTAACGCAGGCAATGAAAATTGGTGGTGAATTACCACTTGCATTACGCCTTCGCGCTGAAACTAGATTGCAACAAAAAAATTATAGTGGTGCAGAAGCCGATATAAATCGCGCCATCGAATTAGAGCCAAAAGAAGTTGATAATTATGTGGTTCGCGGTCGGCTGCGTGAGGCAAAAAGATTGGGACATGCACCAGATTGATTAACACTCCCGCCATTGCGCTTCGCGCTCACTTGGTCGGGTAGGGAAAACGGAAAATAATTTTTGAAAAACGCGGTTTCAAAAATTATTTACATATTCTTTAGTTTCAAGCGGACATAAAAAGCGCCTGATCCACCGTGTTTTTGGTTGGCTTCAGATACGCCGGAAATATAGGGGCGAAGGTCGGGCGTATTAAGCCAATCACGTAATTTTTGTCGCAAAACCCCGCGCTGGGATGGGGCGAACATATCAAAAGGTTCGTGTTTATGGTGTGCTATCTCAACACCCTTACCAGTTATAACCAAAATATTGCGATAATTTTGCGATAACGCCATTAAGATAAAACCTCTAAGGCGTTCTTGTGCCACCAATTGCGTCATGCCATGCAAATCTATGGTGGCATCAATTTCCAAACGACCACGTCGTATTCTTTTTTCATTGCCAATATCGGCAACAGGCGCAATTATCTTTTTTACCACGACCTTTTTTGTCGTGGCAATTTTTATAGTTTTCTTTTTACCTATTGGCTCTTCAATTGGTGCTTCTTTTGGGATTACGGCTTCAAGCTCCGCAAGTTTGTGATGCGCTTTGCCCTTTAACCCTTTGGTGGTTTTACCCACTTTATGCCATAATTTTGCTTCTTCGGGTTTAAGTGGGCGCATCCAACCCTCCCGCTATTTCTTGGTGGGATCCAGGCCATTCGGTAGTAATACCCACCAATCAGCCTCATGATTAATTCGCCCAGCGGCAAAGCCCGCCTCATCGCCGGTTCCATAATATAAATCACCGCGAATTGGCCCTTTGATTGCGCCACCTGAATCTTGTGTAATTACAAGGCGGGTCAAGGTGTTTTCAATAGAATTTCCAAGCGCAGAGGCATTGGCAAAAATAAATATTGGCACACCATAAGCATGAATTGATGGGTCAATTGCCAATGAACCGCTGGCAACCAGTGGCACACCCTGCGAACCTCTTGGGCCATCCGCAGGGTTTTTAATCGCCTGGAGTTCAAAGAATGTGGTGCGTGGGTTGGCATTCATCACGCTTCTGGCATCGTTGGGTGCGGCTTTTTCAAACCACTTTGTGATATTGTCTGCCGATGCTTGGCTAGCAGGAAGTTCACCGCGTTTTATAAGTTCGCGTGCCACCGAGCCAAAAGGTTGCCCATTGGTTGCAACGAATGCCGCGCGCAATTGCTGCCCATTATCTAATAATAAACGACCAGAACCTTGGATTTGTAGTGATAACGCCTCGCCCATTTTTGCCCAGGCAATAATGGGTGCGTTGGAGGCATTGATTTCGCCGCGCGCCCGATATGGAATAAAATTATTGCCATTTATACGCCCAACAATTTTTTTACCCGCCAAAGATGGGTCAAAATCGGATAGATTAAGTGTGATTAAATCGGATGGCTTGCCATACAATGGTTCATTATAAACACTGGTTTGGTTTAGGCTTGCGTGTAAAATCGGCTCAAAATAAGAAGTTAATTTCCCGCGCCCACCATTTTTCGCACTTAGACGCCAAGGGGTAAAGTTGTTTTCAAAAAACGCGCGGGTTGAAATATCTGGATTATTGGCAAGTGAACAAACACCTTTCCAATCGGCAACCTTGCCAGCATAAGCGATTTTTTCACCAAGATAATAGGCATTATTGCGTTTAACAAGAACCGCACAAGAATTGCGGAATGCTTGCCGTGCTGCTTCTAAATCTGTGTCTGACCAATTGGGAAGGTCGCTAAACCCCATGCGAGCAAAGGCAATTTCACCATTTGCTTGGGGTGCGGTAACCGCATTGTTGGGCGGTGGGTTATTGTTTTGCGTGCCTGTAACTGGTGGTAATGGTGGCAAAGCTGGAATTTCGTTATTTTGGTTTTTTGGCGGGTTATTTACCGGATGCGAAACTTCACCCGTGCTAACACACGCGCCAAGACCAAAGGCGGTAAATAATGCAAGTAAAGAAAGGCGGCTTGTATTGGTTAATGTTTTTATCTTCACGCTGGCTCCACGGCAATTAGTTTCCAAATCGGGTTTTTAGAGCCAATATTACGCTCAAAACTCCAGATTTCGTTAACGGCCCGTGGTTTTGCATTTGATTCGGTTAATGTAGATTGAAACAAAACGTCAATTGTTGCGACTTTGCCATTTATGGAAATGTCTTTAATTTCTGGCGTTAAAAGGCGGATAATATCAATTTTACCGCCACCTGTTGCACGGCGTGCCTCAATTGCAGATTTATAAGCGGTGAATACATTATCACTCAAAAGTGGTTGTAATGTATTTTCATCCCCGGTGGAAAAGGCGGTGATAATGGTTTCATATGCGCTATAAGCCTGTGCGGTAAAGTTTTGCGGGTCAAACCCACTATCATAACGCACGATTTCAAGAATTTTTGGCGCAAGGTCACCATATTGTGAAAATGTTGGTGCAACATAAGGCTTATCTTCACCCAAAGGCGGCATCAAAGACGGGTGTGGTGGAATTTCTTTTGGCTCAGAAATATCATTATTTCCAAAAGCATCTGGCTTGTTTTGCCCATTATTTACAAATGGCGGCGGCGCACCACGGTTTTGACCCAAAACCTGATATAAACGTGCAATAACCAACAAAGCGACAACCGCAAAAAATATAATTTCCACTTTTTTACCTTTCTTTGAGTCCAACATAAGGATTGTTGACCCACTTCTCAAGTTATAATTATGAAATTAGGTTTTTTTATGTTTGCCGAATTGCCCATAATACTTGCTCTTGATAAAAAAATGTTCTAGCTGGGGTCGCACCAGAAAAAGGAAAACCCGAAAATGTCTGACGAAAACCAGCCAATCGAAAATGGCGCTGCCACAGAGGCATTGCAAGCTGTCCCTTCGGTTCATGTTCTTGCACAATATATTAAAGATTTCTCTTTTGAGAACCCAAATTCACCGGCATCTTTGCGCGAAGGCGCACAGCCAAAAATCGACCTTCAGCTTGATGTAAGCGCACGCGGTATGGAAGATCCAACAGTGTTTGAAGTTGATCTTAAAATCAATGCCAAAAGCGAACGCGAAGGTCAGGTTCTTTTTGTAACCGAACTTGTTTATTCAGGACTATTCCAATTCAACAATATTCCTCAAGAAAACCTTGAGCCTATGTTGCTTATCGAGGCGCCGCGCACTTTGTTCCCATTTGCGCGCCAAATTGTTGCCGATGCAACCCGCAATGGTGGCTATCCGCCATTGATGATTGATCCTATGGACTTTGCAAGCCTTTATATGGCGCAACGTCAAGGTCAACAAGAAGTTGGCAACGCATAATTTTAATAACTATAATTAAGTTTGAAAAGGCGCTTCGGTTTGAAGTGCCTTTTTTATTTTTGGAAATCATAAAAATTATCGCCCAAACGCATAATTTTGGTTAATTCATCAAGGGCGGCATAATTATTTTCAAGCAATGAAAAATCGTCCAAATCTTCTGGCAATAGGGTTTCTGGGTAGAATTTATCAACCCAATTCACAAGGTCATGATAAAGGCCTTCATCAAGCATTACACGTGCCTTGATTGATTTTATGTCATCGTCATCCATAACAACGCGCAGACGTAAACAAGCGGGGCCGCCACCATTATTCATACTTTGGCGAACATCAACATATTCAACCGCGCCAATTGGTGTATTGCGGGTTACTAACTCATCAAGATATTTTTTAACCGATGGGGTTTCATAGCATTCCATAGGGGCGATAATTGTCATACGTTCACCCATTTTTGATAGAATTTGCGTATTGAATAAATAGCTTTTGATGGCATCTTGTATCGGTACATCATCATTATCAACGCGAATGAAAACTGGTTCAAAATCGCATTTTTTGGCGATTTCCTTTTTAAGGCCTTCTTCGTCTTCAAACGCATATTCATGATAAAATAATATATTTTCATTGGCACTGGCGACCACATCATTATGGAATGCGCCGGCATCAATTGCCTTTTGTGATTGGCGCGTGAAAATGGTTTTGTCGCATTCAAGCAGGTGGTTTCGTGCGATTGCTTCAAAACTTTGCAGGGTTTGGCGTGCCGGAAATTTGCCGTCATAATTTTCAAAACCATCGCGCCCATAAACAAAAATCTCAATTCCTTTTTGCCCATGCTGTGCGCTCATCCGCATAAAATTTGCAGCACCTTCATCAGCAAAAACCCCTTGGTTAGGCAATGGATTATGCACCATAAAGCGGCGTTCATCACAAAAAATTGTTTTAAGCATTTTGGTGGTTTGTGCCGCCTCTAATGCGCGGTGGGTGTTGGTTATTAAATTGGCTGGTGTGAAGTGGATTTTATTGTCTGTACAATCATATTTTGGGGAAACTGTTCCTGCATTTGCCGCCCACATGGATGATGCAGCGGAAATATTGGCAAGCAAGCGTTTATCTTGTGCTGCTTGTTGCAATAAATGCCTTTTGTCACCCTCAAAGCCAATTTTATTTAATATAGGTAGGAATGGGCGTTCTTGGGGTGGAAAAATCCCTTGTTTATAACCCAATTGCACGAGGTGCCATGCCTTGGCAAGCCCTTGTTTCGCGGCGTTTTTTGGGCTTGCAGGTCTTGCTTTATTGTTGGCGCTGGCAATATTGCCAAAACTTAGACCGCCGTAATTGTGGGTCATGCCTATTAGGCCGTCAAAATTTACTTCGCCATAAAATTTATTTGCTGTCATTGGTTTCCTCTTGGTGACATTCTTATAAGACCTATTTTTAAGGTCAATATAAACTGCCACAAACATTGGCGCGTTCTTTGCAGCTATGGGGCAAATATATGGTTGCAAAAAAGGATTTTGAACTATGCGTACCAAATTGGGATATATTTTACCATTTTTATTGATTGCCACACCGGTATTGGCACAAAATTGGTCATATAAACCTGCGCCGGGTGAATGGTATGTGCCATCTGCCAATGCACATCGTGACAATGCCCCGCAAACTGTCGCTGCGCCAGTTACAACAGATTCTAAGCCAGAAATAGCTGTGCAAAAGAAAAAAACTAATCCAATTGCCGCCCGTAAAGAAATGGCCGAAACCACAAATGATATTTCTGATTGGCAATCAGTTTATAGCAAAAAAAACAGCGAATTTTCGCAAGATGCCATCAAAATTGATGACAAAACCAAAATTCGCAAGGCAAGCCAAATGGCACAAAATAGTGCAGGTCTGCAAAAGGCGTTAAGCTGTGCGGCATCATTGCAAATTGCGGCACTTGCGGCCCCTGATTGGTCGGCAGAGCCAGGAGTGGCACAAGCAACAAATCTATGGCTAGAGCGCGTATTTACCGAAGCCGACACCGCAGGGGTTGCAGGTGATAAGGTCAATGAGCTTGTAAAAGCCGAGATGGACAAGCAGACAAGTGATGCGGTTGCCAACCCACAAAATTTAAACAAGCGCGCCTTTGATTGTGCCACAAATATGCCAAGCTAGTTTATATTGCGCTTTGCAATGAAATCTCCTAAACGGCTTTATGCAAAAACCCGCGCTTGATATAGTTTTTCATGATGAGGCAATAATAATTGTCAATAAACCTTCGGGACTTTTAAGTGTCCCTGGGAAGGCAGATGATAATAAGGATTGTGTTGCTTATCGGGCGTTGGAATATTTTCCTGATGCTATGGTGGTGCATCGCCTTGATATGTCCACCTCTGGGCTTTTGATATTGGCGCGCGGGCTTGTTCCTTTGCGGCGGATTTCACGGCAATTTGAGGATAGAAAAGTTTCCAAAAAATATTTGGCACTTTTGCACGGTGAATTGAAACATGACGAAGGCATAATTGACGCCCCACTAATTGCCGATTGGGAAAACCGCCCAAGGCAAAAGGTTGATTATGAAATTGGCAAGCCAAGCCTTACCAAATATCGGGTTTTGTCACGTGAAAATAATGTCTCAAGGGTTGAATTTACACCGGTTACGGGGCGCAGCCACCAATTAAGGGTGCATTCAATTCATATTGGCCACCCAATTTGTGGTGATAAATTTTACATTGGTGAAGATGGTTTTGATCGGCTTAAACTTCATGCCACTTATATTCATTTTGCCCATCCAATGACGGGCGAAAAAATATTTTTTGAATCCCCCGCGCCATTCTGATATAGATTATAAATGTCCAATGTAATAAGTATTAAACAATTCAAAAAAGAAAAAGCGCGCAAAGAAAAAGAAAAAAACGCGCAAAATAACCGTATTTTGTTCGGCACGCCAAAATCATTAAAAGATACTGCCAAAAAACAAAACTTACTTGATCAAAAACGGCTTGAAAAATTAAAATTAGACCAAGAGAAATTAGATAAAGGTGATGAATAATGCCCCTTTTGAAAAAATCATTCACTTTGGAGGGGCATAAAACCTCGGTCGCACTGGAAAGTGAATTTTGGGATATTATCCATGAATATGCCACCAAAAACAATCAATCATTGGCAAGTATCATAAGTGAAATAGATTTAAACCGTGGGGCAGAGCCACTGGCCAGTTCTTTACGCCTATTTTGTATAAAATTATTGCGTGGTTAAACTTCGCGCCGCGCCTTTAATGCCGCCATTAATGTGCCGTCATCAATATGGTCAAGCTCCCCACCAATTGGCAGGCCATGTGAAAGACGTGTAACCTTAACCCCCTTGTTTTCAAGAACTTCGGCAAGGTAATGCGTGGTTGATTGCCCATCAATCGTTGCCGAAAGCGCCAAGATAACTTCGGTGATTTTGCCATTTTCAATGCGTTCAATAAGTTGTGGGATGCGAAGATCACTTGGGCTAATGCCATCCAATGCGTTTAATAAGCCACCAAGCACGTGATATTGCCCACGAAACCCACCCGAACGTTCAAACGCCCATAAATCGGCAACATCGGCAATTACACAAAGAATATTATGGTCGCGCGATTCATTGCTGCAAACCGCGCAGGGGTCAGAGGTATCAAGATTGCCGCAAATAGAGCAAGTGCAAACTTCATCATGGGCGGCCTGCATGGCATCAATTAATGGCGCAAGCAAAACATCCCGCTTTTTCAAAAGCTGCAAAACCGCACGGCGTGCCGATTTTGGCCCAAGACCTTGAACCTTTGATAAAATATCAATCAGCTTTTGTAATTGCGGGCTAATACTATTACGAGACGTTCCAAACATATGATTGCTATGCCTTAATTCGTTTTGCTTTCAAAGTGGCTTTGACAATTGGCTTAAGATTTGCTTAACCTTGATTAATATTTGGTTAAAGGTGCGTTTTGATACATTTTGCACAACATTTAATGGAAGTTTTGACCCAAAGCCTTGGGCCACTTTGTGTTTTGTTTGCGCCAACCATTGCGATTGAAAAACACCTTAAAAAAGCTATTGAGAAGCACCAGACAGAAAAATCTTGCGAAAATCTCTAAAATTCAAAAAAATCTTGCATATTTTGGTTTGACACACTTAACCGCCCGTTTTATTGCAGGCGCATAAAGGTGTGAAATGACAAAAACTCTATTAACATTGCCAGGTGACGGTATTGGCCCCGAAGTTATCGAACAAGTAAACCGCGTTATTGACGCTTTGCAATCGCGGCATGGGCTTGAACTGTCGGTTGAAACGGCACTATTTGGCGGTGCATGTATCGACGCCGCAGGTGAACCAATTCAGGCATCAACCATTAAGCGCGCCAAAGAAGTTGACGCGGTTTTGATGGGTGCGGTTGGCGGCCCTAAATGGGCAGGTGTTGCGCGCGATATTCGCCCAGAGGCAGGTTTGCTTAATCTGCGCAAAGAAATGGATGTTTTTGCAAACTTGCGCCCGGCATTGTGTTTTGAAGCGCTTGCCGATGCATCATCATTGAAAAAGCCATTTATCGAAGGGCTTGATATTATGTTCGTGCGTGAACTTTGCGGTGGGGTTTATTTTGGTAAACCAAAAGGCGTTGACACTTTGGCAGATGGCACAAAAATCGGTTATGATAATGCGGTTTATACCACTGCGGAAATTGAACGGGTTGCCCATGTTGCCTTTAAATTGGCGCGTTTACGCGGCAATAAAGTTGCAAGTCTTGAAAAATCAAACGTTATGGATTCGGGGCTTTTGTGGCGCGAGGTTGTAACCGAAGTTCATGCAAAGGATTATAGTGATGTAACCTTGGAACATGTGCTTGCCGATAATGCAGCAATGCAATTGGTGCGCGATCCAAAGCAATTTGATGTGCTTTTGACCGATAATTTATTCGGCGATATTTTATCTGATTTGGCGGCGGCTTTAACTGGTTCAATTGGCTTATTGCCATCTGCGGCATTGGGTGCGGATGGTATGGCAGGTCTTTATGAGCCAATTCACGGCTCTGCCCCTGATATTGCGGGCAAAGGCTTGGCAAACCCAATTGCGGCGATTTTATCGCTTGAAATGGCGCTTCGCTATTCACTTGATGCGCCTGAAATTGCGGATAAATTATTTGCGGCGGTCAAATCAGCACTCGAAAAAGGCGCCCGCACCAAGGATTTGGGTGGCAACCTATCAACTGCGCAAATGGGCGATGCAATTATCGCGGAATTATAACATTCAACATTTTATACGGTTTATAATAAAAAGCCCAAGCATTGCTTGGGCTTTTTTTGATTTATTTGCAAGAAATTTTTGAAAACCACGCTTTCCAAAAATTTCTTTCATTATGTTCTAAAACCCTGAGTGAGCATTACGAAGTAATGCGAGGGTGGGGTTTTAAGTCTACTCTGCCGCCACAGCTTTCACAGGATTTTCAAGACGGGAAAGCATTTCTTTTGGAACTACTTGCCAGACTTTTTGAATTTCAATGTCGAAATGTTCAAGGATGTCACGACCACGCGCTGAGTTGGTATTTTCAACATGCTCCAAGACCAATGATTTAAACATATCAAGATAATATGGGGTCTCGATGCGTTGATAAATCACGCTATCTTCATTGATGTTTTTCGGAAGCATATTATCTTCATCCCAAACAAAGGCCATGCCGCCGGTCATACCCGCCGCAAAGTTGCCGCCATGTTTACCAAGGATAACCACTGTTCCACCAGTCATATATTCGCAACCATTTGCGCCGACACCTTCAACAACCGCAGTTGCGCCAGAGTTTCTTACAGCAAAACGTTCACCCGCGCGACCTGCGGCAAATAATTTGCCTGATGTTGCGCCATACATACAAGTGTTACCAATAATCGCATTTTTATGCGGAGTTATGCCCGATGAACGTGATGGACGAAGCATGATGGTTGCGCCTGACAAGCCTTTGCCAACATAGTCATTGGCATCGCCAACCACATCAAGGGTAAGGCCTTTTACACCAAATGCACCCAATGACTGCCCGCAAGAGCCTTCAAGTTTCACCACAAGGCGACCTTCGGCAATGCCGTCCATACCGAATTTACGCACAATATGCGAAGAGGCGCGAGTGCCAATTGCGCGTTGTACGTTGCGCACACGGTATGCCACTTGCATTTTTTCACCGCGTTCAAAGAATGGTTCAGCATCATTTATGATTTGCTCATCAAGGGCTTCTGGAACCTCGATGCGTGGTTTTGGCTTTGAGAAGTCAGAAGGAATAAAGCCTTCAACCTGCACCATAAGCGGGTTCAAATCGAGGTCGTCCAATGAAGATGGGCCACGTGAAACCTGTGCCAATAAATCGGTACGGCCGATAACTTCATGAAGGTGTTTAAAGCCAAGCTCCGCCAAAATTTCGCGCACCTCTTCGGCTATAAAGCTCATAAGGTTGACAATTTTTTCAGGGTTACCAGTGAATTTTTTGCGCAATGCCTCATCTTGAACACAAACCCCAACAGGGCAGGTGTTTGATTGGCATTGGCGCACCATGATACAGCCCATTGCAACCAATGATGCCGTGCCGATTCCATATTCCTCTGCACCCAACATTGCCGCCATTACGATGTCACGACCATTTCTTAGGCCGCCATCGGTGCGCAACAATACCTGATCGCGAAGATTATTAAGGGTCAGAACCTGATGTGCCTCGGCAAGGCCAAGTTCCCACGGTAAACCTGCATATTTGATTGAGGTTTGCGGTGATGCACCAGTACCACCAACGCCGCCAGAAATAAGGATGATGTCGGCTTTTGCTTTGGCAACACCTGCCGCAACAGTACCAACACCCGCTTGCGAAACCAGTTTCACGCAAACTTTGGCAATTGGGTTGATTTGTTTTAAGTCATAAATCAATTGTGCCAAATCTTCGATAGAATAAATATCGTGGTGTGGCGGCGGTGAAATAAGGGTAACGCCCGGGGTCGCATGGCGAAGTTTTGCGATAAATTCAGTAACTTTAAAGCCCGGAAGCTGCCCACCTTCACCCGGTTTCGCACCCTGCGCAACCTTGATTTCAATTTCGCGGCATTGGTTTAGATATTCAGCAGTAACGCCAAAGCGTCCTGATGCAATCTGTTTAACCGCAGAGTTAGGGTTATCGCCATTTGGCAATGGCTGATAACGTGCGCGGTCTTCGCCACCTTCACCCGATACTGATTTTGCGCCAATGCGATTCATGGCAATGTTTAATGTGCCATGTGCTTCGGGGCTTAGGGCGCCCAAAGACATACCAGGGGTTACAAAGCGTTTGCGAATGTTGTTGATGCTTTCCACTTCTTCAAGCGGAACGGATGGATTGATTGGTTTAAAATCAAGCAAATCACGAATTTGCATCGGATCGCGACCTTCATAAGATTTGATATAAGTCTTATAGGCGTGGTAAGATCCTGTATTACAAGCGGTTTGCAATAAGTGAATTTGTTTTGCCTCAAGCGCGTGTTGTTCACCGCCGGCACGCAATTTATAAAAGCCACCGATTGGCAAGACATTGCTTGCGCTTTCCCATGCCATTTCATGTAATTCATAGCATTTTTTGGCAATCCCAATCAAACCAATACCAGAAACACGTGATGGCATGCCGGGGAAGAATTCACTAACAAGCGCGCGGGAAAGCCCCAATGCCTCAAAATTATAACCACCACGATATGATGAAATAACTGAAATCCCCATTTTAGAAAGGATTTTCATCAAGCCCGCTTCAACGGCTTTTTTATAATTCACCACAGCTTGGTTCAGGCTTAAATCACCCAAAAGCCCGCGTGCGTGGCGGTCGGCAATTGCTTCTTGCGCAATATAGGCATTGACACAAGTTGCCCCAACGCCAACCAAAACCGCATAATAATGTGTATCAAGACATTCAGCAGAGCGAACGATGATAGAGCAATAAGTACGTAAGCCCCTGTCAACCAAATGCGCATGAACGCCACCAGTTGCCAAAATCATTGGCACAGGTATTTTGGTTGCGCTTTGATATTCGTCAGTAAGAACGATTTGGCTTTTGCCAGAACGAACCGCATCTTCGGCCTCGGCACGAATGCGTGATAAAGCCTCTCTAAGGCCATCGCCCGCTTTGGCAGGGTTTTTAGGCTTGTCAAAAGAGCAATCGATGAATGCCACGCTGTCACCAAAAACTGGAAGCATGCGAATATAGGTTCCGGTTGAGATAAACGGGCTTTCGACCACAAACACATCGGTTTGGGTTTCATCTTGGGCAAGGATATTGCCAAGGTTTTTAAAACGTGTCTTCAAACTCATGACGCGCTCTTCACGAAGTGGGTCAATTGGTGGGTTTGTCACCTGCGAGAAGTTTTGTTTAAAGAAGTGCGATAAAGGGCGATATTTTTTGGAAAGGATTGCCAATGCGGTGTCATCACCCATTGAGCCAATTGCTTCTTTGCCTTCTTCTGCCATTGGTGCAAGAATGGTTTCCATATCTTCGAATGAGAAACTTGCACCAATCTGACGCCGACGGAATTCATCCTTGTCGCCAAACAGACGTGGTTCTTCACCTGGGCCACATTTTTCTTCTAGTTCAAAAACGTTTTCCAACCATTTTTCATATGGGTGTGCCGCCGCAAGCTTATCAACCATTTCTTCATGGCGATAAAGCTTTTTATTATGGGTATCATAGGCAAGCATTTCACCCGGCCCCAATGCGCCATGTTCAAGCACGATTTTATTATCAAGCGGGCACATACCGGTTTCAGAGCCAACCGCCAAAATCTTATCTTCGGTGATTGAATAACGGAGTGGACGAAGACCATTTCTATCAAGACCTGCAACAGCCCACCGACCATCATAAATCGCCAGTGCTGCTGGGCCGTCCCATGGTTCCATAACCGCATTGCAATACGCATATAATGCGCGATGTGATGGCTTCATAACTTCTTCGTGCTTTGCCCATGCTTCTGGAACAAGTAGTGATTTTGCCATTGGCGCACTGCGACCTGCGCGCACAAGAATTTCAAATGCGGCATCAAGTGCAGCCGAATCCGAAGACCCTGGCTGAATAACCGGTTTAACATCTGGGCCATAATCACCAAAAGTTTGCGACGCCATTTTTATTTGGTGGCTTTTCATCCAATTGATGTTGCCTTTGATGGTGTTAATCTCACCATTATGGGCAAGCATGCGGAATGGCTGTGCCAAGCGCCATTGCGGGAAGGTGTTGGTTGAATAACGTTGGTGATAAATTGCCACCGAAGAAACGAAACGATTATCCTGAAGGTCTGGGTAGAATGTATCAATATGTTCCGCCAAGAACATACCTTTATAAACCACCGAACGGGAGGAGAATGAGCAGATATAAAAATCAAGCAAATTTGCGGTTAATGCCTGTTTTTCAATACGGCGACGGCAAAGATAAAGTGCGCGTTCTTTTTCTCTTGGGTCGCGACCTTGTGGATCATAGAAAAGAATTTGTTCGATTTCTGGGCGGGTATCATTGGCTTTTTGCCCGATAACGGAAATATCAACCGGAACTTGACGCCAGCCGTAAAGATAGAAGCCAGCACGTAAAACTTCTGATTCCACAATTGTCCGTGCGCGCTCTTGTGCGCCAAAATCGGTGCGTGGCAAAAAGATTTGCCCAACACAAATTGGCTCATCAGAGGGTTTGTGACCAGTTAGACGAACCTGCTCGCGGAAGAATTCTTGTGGCACATCAATGCGAATGCCCGCACCGTCACCAGTTTTACCATCGGCGTCAACCGCACCACGGTGCCAAACATTTTTAAGCGCCTTGATTGCCATTGCCACAACTTCGCGGCGTTGGGTGGAATCAAGTGAAACCACCATACCAACCCCACAGGAATCTTTTTCATCTTCTGGGTTATAGGCGCCATTTTCAATAAGGGTATCGCGCATTGCAAGATAATGTGCGGTTATGTCGGAAACTTGGTTTTCTTTGGTCATCTGTGGAAACCCTTAAATTTATGCAGCTTTTGAATTAGCAAGAGATTTTAAATATTTGTGGATTTGGTCGGCGGCATCCTTGCCATCTTTTAGCGCCCAAACCACCAATGATGCACCGCGCACAATGTCACCAGCGGCGAAAACATTTTCAATTTCAGTTTGGAAACTATTGGCGTTAACGCGCAATGTTCCCCATTTTGTGGTTTTTAATTCCGGCGCACCAAAGGCATTTGGCAAATCTTCTGGCTCAAAACCAAGTGCAGAAATAACCATATCCGCCGGAACAATTTCTTCGGAGTTTTTAACTTCTTCAATGCCTTGACGCCCCGATCCATCCGCTTCGGTAAGGCGCATTTTAACAACATTAATGCCCGTAATTTTGCCACCTTCAAGCACCAGATTTTTCGGTGCAGAAAGCCATTTGAACTCCACGCCTTCTTCTTCGGCATTTTTAACTTCGCGCGCTGAACCTGGCATATTTGCTTTGTCGCGGCGATAAAGGCAGGTAACTGATTTTGCGCCTTGGCGGATTGAAGTCCGTACGCAATCCATTGCGGTATCGCCGCCGCCGATTACGACAACATCTTTGCCTGCCGCATTCATTTCACCGCTTTCAAACGCCGGGATTTTATCGCCAAAACCATTTTTGTTTGATGTGATAAGGAAGTCTAACGCTTGTAATGCGCCGTCATCACCCGCAAGCCCCAATTTACGGGCTTTATAAACGCCGGTTGCGATTAAAACCGCATCAAATTTTGCTTTTAAATCAGAAAATTTAACCTTGCCTCCAACATCGGCATTTAGTTCAAATTTAACGCCCGCTTCTTCAAGTTGTTTGATGCGGCGCGTGATAATATCTTTTTCAAGTTTAAAGCCAGGTATGCCATAAATTAATAGGCCGCCCGCGCGGTCGTGGCGGTCATAAACCGTTACTTGATAGCCAAGGCCAGTTAAAACCTGTGCCGCCGCAATTCCCGCAGGGCCCGAACCAATGATTGCGACCGATTGGTCACGTTGCTTGGGGGCTTTTAATGAGCCAACCCAGTCATTTTTAAATGCGGTTTCGGTAATGAAACGCTCAACTGCGCCGATGGTTACTGCACCATGGGTTGATTGTTCGATAACGCAACTACCTTCACATAATCTATCTTGTGGGCAGATACGGCCGCAAATTTCCGGCAATGGATTGGTTGCCGATGAAATCTGATAAGCTTCTTCAAGGCGACCTGTTGCGGTCATGCGCAACCAATCGGGGATATTGTTTTGCAAAGGGCAACCAGATTGGCAGAAAGGCACACCACATTGCGAACAACGCGAAGCCTGTTCCTCTGCCTTTTGTAAAATAAATTCACCATAAATTTCAAGAAAGTCGCTGGCGCGCGTGTCTGCATCGCGCTTTTGCGGCATTTGTTGGTCTAGTTTGACGAATTTAAGCATTGGTTCAGCCATATTTGCACCTTTGGATTTTGGGGCTTGTGATTTATCGGGGGTTTTATCTATTAAAAGCCATGATTTCAAATGAATTATGCAGAAAAAGGAAATAATGCGCCCTTATTGCAGCGGGGATGCGACTTATATGTTTGAATTGGTATGGAAATAATGTGTCAATAGGGCGCAAAATTTCCTTTAATTTATATGGCAATATATTTTGTCAATTGCCAAAAACCATGTAATAGGAGCATGATAATCCTTATTAACAAAGGAACAAATATGGGCGCGCTAAAAGATTTTATTGATGCGGTAATTTTAGGCATCGTTGAAGGTATAACCGAATTTTTGCCTGTTTCTTCGACAGGGCATCTTATCCTTGCCAAAGATTTGATGGGTAATCATTTCCCCGATACTTTTGAGACCATGATTCAACTTGGCGCAATTCTGGCAATCTGCGTGCTTTATTTTAAAAAACTGTGGCAGGTTTTACTTGATTTACCATCAAAGCGTCAGGCGCAAATGTTTGCATTGGGAATTATCATTGCATTCTTGCCGGCAATGTTAATCGGTGCGGTTGCGCATGATTTTATCAAAGAAAAATTATTTAATCCGATTGTGGTTTCAGTATCTTTGATAATTGGTGGTGTTATCATTATTTTTGCCGAAAGATTGGTTCACCAGATTAAATTTGAAACGGTTGATGATATTGATGTTAAAACCGCTTTTAAAATTGGCGTGGTGCAATGCCTTGCAATGATCCCCGGAACTTCACGTTCGGGCGCAACCATTATTGGCGCGCTATTTTTAGGCGTAGGGCGCAAAGCGGCGGCAGAATTTTCATTCTTTTTGGCAATTCCAACTATGGTTGGCGTATTTGCCTATGAGGCATTCAAAAGCCGCCATGAATTAATGGCATCGGGCGGGCATGAATTGATTCTAACCGCTGTTGGTTTTGTGGTTTCATTCATTTCGGCATTGTTGGTTATCAAGCCATTTTTGAATTATGTAACCCAAAAAGGCTTCACCCCTTTTGCATATTACCGAATTGCGGCAGGGGCTTTGATGCTTGGCTATTTTTTGACCATTGGTCGGGGCGGCTAAAGAACTTTTAAAACTATTTTGCCCATGGTTTGATTGGCGGCGATTTTTTCCAAGGCGTGTGAAGCGTCTTTAAGGTCAAAAATCTCGTCAATCATTACTTTATATTTGCCGTCTTCAATCATGGGCCAAATATCTCTTTTTACTTTTTTGGCAATTTCGCCCTTTTCTTGATTGGCACGCGATCTTAAAACCGAGCCAGTTATCACAAGGCGTTTAAGCATAAGCCGCATTAAATTCACTTCGGTTTTTGCGCCTTCTAAAAATGCAATATAGCAAAGGCGACCAAATTCATTCATTATATTGATATTTTTCTGAACATATTTTCCGCCAACCATATCAAGAATGACATCGACGCCGCCATTTTCTTTGACAATTTCCTCAAAATCCTGGGTTTTGTAATTAATTACGATATCCGCACCCAAAGATTTGCAATATTGCCCCTTTTCATCAGAACCAACAGTAACAAGAACTTTGGCACCCCATGCCTTTGCCATTTGTATTGCCGCAGTGCCAATCCCCGATGCGCCACCGTGGATTAATAATGTCTCATTTGGTTTTAAACCACAGGCATCAAATACATTGGTATAGACGGTGAAAATTGTTTCCGGCAATGCTGCCGCCTGTTCCAATTTCAAGCTTTTGGGGATGGGAAGGCAGCAACCATAATATGCGGTTGCATATTCGGCATAGCCCCCACCTGATAAAAGCGCGCAAACCATGTCGCCAATCGCTAAATTTTTGACATCTTTACCAATTGCGACGATTTCCCCGGCAACCTCAAGACCCAAAATGGGGGATGCGCCTTTGGGCGGCGGATAGTCACCTTTTAATTGTAATAAATCAGGGCGGTTTATACCGGCAAAGTGAATTTTTATCAAAACTTCGTCATCTTTCGGGACGGGGGTTTCAATTTTTCCCAATTGCAAGGTGTTGTTTTCACTAATAATTGCTTCACATTCTGGCATGATCAAACTTATTGTCCCAAATTGACGGTTTATCTTGATATTCTGTTTTTAATCTGTCATCTAATGAAACGGAAGTCCCCAATTAGTTGATACTCATTAGGTAATGGAATCTAAATATGACAGATGATGACTTATTGCCAAAAGAAAATGCCAAACCCCAAGACCTTGACATTTACTCTATTGAGGAGTTGGAAGATAGGATTATACGCCTAAAAGAGGAAATTATTAGGTGCGAAGGCAAAATTATATCAAAAAAAGCATCACTTGATGCAGCAAACGCGCTTTTTGGCAAAAAATAATTATCGCCAAAATTTTATATCTGGCATGGTGCTTGCAAGTAGCATCTAAAATAATGGGTAATTAGATGGTCATAGATATAGCAAATACCAATGATGAGAATGATAGAATTCGTGCTTTTGCCGGTTCGGACATGTTTGAAAAATTATTTACTGATGGCATGGATTTAGTTGAGGCAACTGCCGCCTATCTCGATGGTGAAGGTCGGTCAGAATCAAAAAAACTCGATAAAGTATTGGCGTTGCAATATGCATCTGAATCAATGCGTCTTACGACGCGCCTTATGCAGGCTGCAAGTTGGCTTTTGGTACAGCGTGCGGTTCGTGAAGGTGAAATGACACCAACTGACGCTCGCGATTCAAAATATCGTATTGGTGCAAAAGCCATTTGTCTTTCAAGCCGCCAGATTTCATCTGAACTTCCGGCTAAATTGCTTGATTTATTGCATAAATCTGATGCGCTTTATAAACGTATTGATCGCCTTGATAATGCAATGTTTGTTGAAAATGCCGAAGCCCCTGCCAACCCAGTTAGTGAGCAGATACAACGCCTTCATTCGGCTTTTGGTTTTGGCGCGAAATAAGATTTTAAGTCGGGTTTGAAAACCACAAGCCCGACCAATATCCCTGAAACAATCACAATTAAATATTGGGAAAGCGGCAATATACCGTTCATTTTGGCTTTTAATAATATATCAAAGCCATAAAGGATTGTGATTGGCACGATTATGCCAATAATTGCCACTTGCCATAATTTTTGCATTTTGGGAATTAATGGCAAAAGCCATAATAATATCGCTGTTGGTATGAAGCCAAATACAAGCCCAACCACACCGCCAAGTAAGCTATTTAGTAATAGTGCAAATATTTCATAATCAGTTGCCATAATTTCCTGATGCGGTGGTGGGAAAATATAATTATAAACCGCCAAAGCGTTGGCGATTAAAAACCCTGAAAAAATCGCATAAAACAATGCCTGCAAAACCAGAATTAGCCATTTTGGTGTTGGCTTTTCTTGTGGTTTTGGTTTTTCATACCAGTCATTATTATTTGTGGCTTGGGTCATATTTTTCGTTAAATAGCAGGCGTCAAAATGTCTGACTTGTGTGTTTTATCCTTTAGTCCTAATTATTATTGCAAAACATTCTGATAAACAATATTTAAAGGATGCAAAGCGCTGAATTTGCGTTTATAGCCTTACGCCAATATAATTTATACAAGCGGAACAAATATGCCAAACTTAAAACCAAAAGTTATTGTTACACGCAGACTGCCTGAAGTGGTTGAAACCCGTATGAAAGAGCTTTTCGACACGGAATTATCCCAAAATGATGAACCAATGAGTTATGAGCAATTGGTTGATGCTGTGGGGCGTTGTGATATTCTTGTTCCAACTGTTACCGATAGAATCGATTCCAAGGTTTTGTCTCGTGCGGGCGATCGCCTTAAACTTATTGCCCAATATGGCGCAGGTATTGATAATATTGATGTTGAAACCGCAAACCGTCGTGGCATTACCGTCACCAATACCCCTGGGGTTTTAACCGAAGATACCGCCGATGTTACAATGGCACTTATTCTTTCAGTTCCGCGCCGCCTTATTGAGGGGGCGGAAATTATTGATAATGATAAATTCACTGGCTGGTCACCAACTTGGATGCTTGGACGCAGTGTGTCAAATAAACGCCTCGGCATTATCGGCATGGGCCGTATTGGTCAGGCGGTTGCCCGCCGCGCCAAGGCATTTGGTATGCAAATTCATTACCATAACCGTAAAAAAGTTGCCCCGGCAATCGAGAAGGAGTTAGAGGCGACATATTGGGAAAGCCTTGATCAAATGTTGGCGCGCATGGACATTGTATCGGTAAATTGCCCGCATACTCCTGCAACCTACCATTTATTATCGGCGCGCCGTCTTCAACTTTTGAAACCAACTGCATACCTTATCAATACGGCACGTGGTGAAATTGTGGACGAGGCGGCATTAGCGCGTATGCTTGAAAAAGGATTGCTTGCGGGGGCTGGGCTTGACGTATTTGAACACGAACCAGAAATTAATCCAAAACTCAAAAAGCTTTCAAATGTTGTATTGCTTCCACATATGGGCTCTTCAACTATTGAATCGCGGACTGCGATGGGTGAAAAAGTAATCATTAATATCAAAACTTTTGCCGATGGCCATAAACCGCCTGATCGTGTTATTCCGGCAATGTTATAATCATGATGGGTTGAAGACTATTCAGACAAGAATGTTTTAAATTGCGTTGTTTTGAAATTTATTTTTCATTGAAAAAAAAGCCCTGAATACAGGGCTTTTTATTTGATACATATAAAATAAATTAATAATATAGTTCTTGTCACAAGGTAGGGCTTTGTCTAACTATGGTTGTCGCCGGAGTTAGAAATGAAAAAAATATTCCCACTTTTAATTACTTCAACATTTTTGCTTGTTGCCTGTGTTAATGTAAATATTGGCAAAGATATGGTTCTTATAACCAACAAAAATGCGGCGGCGCATAAAATTGATTTTGGGGAAAGAAGCACTTTTGACCAAGTAAAATTGCCTTATAATTTTATTGCACAAAGTGGGGAATTGCCGGCATCATTTGGTAAAATTGCATATTCACAGATACAGACAGACCGAAAAAAGCCACTCGTGGTATTTTGTGGCGGAAATGCGTTTCGCCTAAATTATCGTGGCTATAAATATGCGCAGGCTTTGGCACAATATGGTGATGTTTTTGCGTTTGATTACCCAGGGCTTGGCGATAGTGCGGGTGAAGCAACCAAAGCCCAATTTGAAGAGACTTTGAAATTAGTTTCACAAAAAACTAAAGAAATTGCTGCACAAAATAATAATGGCAAAATTATTTATTATGGGCATTCATTTGGCGGTGGCGTTTGTTCATCTCTGGCGCATGACAATCCCGATGCAATTGCATTGGTTCTTGCGGGAACTTTTGCCAATTATGAAGATGCGGCACATGGCATAAAACCAATATTAGCAAATTTTGCCAGATTTAAGGTTTCTAACGATACACCCGAATTTAAAATTCCACAATTATTGGCAAACTATGAAAACCCAGTCTTTGTTATTGCCTCACATAAAGATGACACGGTTAAGTTCGGCGTTACACAAAAATTATATGAAAAGCTTTTAAAACAGGGCAACAAAGCAATGTTTATCCCGCTTGAAAACGCGCCACATGGATTATTGCCTGCTGATGCGGAAACCTTGCCTAAATTGACGGCGGCATTACAAAATTCTGGGATTGAATAATTACGCGCTTAGTTTTGCCAATGCTGCCGCATATTGTGCGGCTTGTGCATTATAGGCGGCAACTGCTGCTGAGCTACCGGTTTTTGAGCTTTTTGCGGCGGCCTTACTTTGCTTACGTGCCGCAACCATATCTGGATCGTCAGATATAGCGCGATATGCACTTCTGATACGACTTAATACGCTTGATAATTGGCTTGCAACCAATGTAGCAGATGCCTTGTCCGAAGTATCAACCTCGCTTGGTAATTCAAGTGCGACCACGGGAACATTGTTGGTTCCAGTTGTTACGGCGGTGGTTGATGCCGTTGCACCATTGGTAATAAAGCCTTCGCTTAAACCTAATTGTGCCAACGCATCGGCCTTTGCGCTTCCTGCTTTTAGTTCGATTGTGCTAGTGTTTTTGGCGCTTATGGACAGATATTTGTTGCCATTAGATCCAGAAACACTTGTCGTCCCATTAGAGCCAAGATATTTTTTAATTTTCGTTTGCAGGCTAACAAGGGTTTCGCCGTTATCAATTGTAATTTTACGGTCGGTTTTACCATTTACAGATAGGTAAAAATAATCACCTGCCCGCAGACCAGTTAAATCAGTAAGCGATTTTGTGTTATCAAAGCTAAGCTCACCTTGTGGAAGGCCAAGTGCTTGCAATGATTTTGACTGGTTTTGGGTTGAAATAACGGTTACGTTTGAAGTTGCTTCGCCAAGTGCGGCAGTTGAATATATTTGCGAACCATCATTTAATGAAAAGCCTTTTAGCAAGGTTTGGCGTGCTGTTGTATCTTTTGCCAATTCGTCGGTTGTGCCTTCAAGGGCGACATTCACCAAATTACCATCAACACTAAAATTGCGAACTGGGGTTCCGCCTAAATCTTCGGAAAAGGTTGTTGACCCAGTTAAAAGATTTATGCCGCGAATTTGGTCGTTAACATTGCCAAGGGCGGTACTGCCAGCGATAATTGCATTGCCAGAAGCATCAATTTCAAGCCCGGAAATTGTTGCGATGCCATTGCTTGAGGTTAAATAATCAGCGGCGGCAAAATTACCTGTGGCAGTATCAAGACGGCTTATATGCCCCTCGGTTTCGGTATTCCATGCAACATAGGCTTGCGAGCCATTAACTTCGATGCCAACAGGAACATCATTGCCAGATGTGCCAATGGTTTTAGTGTAATTCACCATCCCTTTGTCATCAAATGATTGGACATAAACATCGGTTCCGCCATTGGTATCAGCACCACCATATGCCATTGAGGTTTTGCCAAGAACCATCAAATTGCCGCTATCATCAAATTTAAGATCCAGTGCCTGATCCGTACCATATGCACCTTTTTGATAATACCAAAGGTCTTGGCCATTGGCATCAAATGTTGAAACAAATGAATCTGTACCATTACCAGTTGTTGAGTTTTGGGTGTCGCCCAAACCATTAACAGAACCAGCAATCGCCACTGTACCATCATTTGAAACCGCAATCGAATAACCGGTTGCCGAAGCCTCTGACCCCAAAGAGCGGGACCAGACCACATTTCCAGCAGTATCAATTTTTTGTAAAACTACATCATTGGTGTCTTTGGCGGCAAATTCCAAATTATTGGCGTTAGTATATGTGCCATCGATATTTGCGACAACATAAATATTGCCATCGGCATCTTTGGTCATTGCTTTTAGGTTTAGCCCCTTGGTCGCTGTAAATGCGGTCGAAGAAACTTTTTCAGTTGATCCATCAGAGGCAAGGTCGATGCGTGATAACACACTTTGCACAACTTCATCTGCATTGGATGTTGTTGTTTTAGTGGTTGTTGTGGTTGTTGTTGCCTTGTTATAGGTTGCAGCACCCGCAACATAAATTGCGGTTTCACTATCATTACTAGCAGGGCCAAAAGTTACATGTTCACCATTGCCAACAGTAACTTTAAAACTTTGTTGTTTAGTATCCGCAATGCCTTTAATGGTTGATGCTTTGGTGGTTTCTACACGGCTAAAACGGGTTTCAACACCAATTGTTGATAATTGCTCATTGATGAAATTGGCAACATTTCCAACAGTTCTTTCTGTGCTTCCCATACCCGAAAGGTCAATATCGACACTTTTGGAAACGTTATCTTCAGTAACAGAAACCGAAAATTTTACATTGCCTAAAAATTGTGACGGAACGGTATTTTCATCACCATTGGCAAGCACGCCAGTAGTATAATTAGTAAGGGTTGAACCCAATTTATCGGTTTTAAGTGACGAATATTTTTTGCCAGAAATCAAGGTTGCGCCATCCAGGCCGTTTTTACGGCATTGCGCATCAATTTCTGCAAGACCAGATTCAATGCGCGTTTGAATTTTTTCGCGCATTTTGTCTGAAATAGTGCTGCTTGAGGCATAATCGGCAAGCGCTTTTAATTTATCAACCGCATTATAAATCAGGAATAATTCGTGGTCATTCTCACTCTTTACGCCAGAGCCAGCACCAGAACCCAAGCCGCCAGAAAATAGCGATGGCGCATTAAGGGTCTTGGTTGCTGTTTTAATAGTATCTGCTTTAGCAACACTTGAATCCCATGGGGTAAGCTTTGTAATATTTTTGGTTTTTGGTGTGGAATTACTGGTTGAGGAGGCATCTGGGTAAATGCTGGACACAAATGAACTATTACCTGAATATGAACTCAGGATAGATAGTGCAGTCGCTGCTGAATAGCTCGAAATTGCCACTTGTTAATACCCACAATACAAAATTATTTTGGGATAATAGCAAAATAAAGTTACCCGAACTTTAATTAATCTTACTTAATTTAAAGCTTTTATGGTTTATTTTATGCCGCGATAATCGGCAATTGCCTGCTCAATCTCATAGATTAAATCCATGGAGCGATAAATAAAACCAGTGTATATTTGGATGGCTTTTGCGCCGGCCTCTAGTTTCTTAACGGCATCATCACCAGACATAATGCCGCCGACGCCAATTAAATCAATCTCGTCCCCTAATTCTGATTTAAAAGCCTTTAAAACTTCGGTTGATTTTTCAAATAATGGGCGACCCGATAAGCCACCAGGGCGGGTTTTATTAGGGTTTTTAAGGGTTTCTGGGCGGTCAATTGTGGTATTGGAAACAATTAGTGCATCGATTTTTGCCCATTTAACAAGGCGCGCAATGTCGGCAATTTGTTTCTCATCTAAATCGGGCGCAACTTTTAAAAATAAAGGGCGATGACCATGAGTTTTGGTCTGAATATCGCGAACTTCATTCACTGTTCCCAATAAATCTTCTAATGCGCCCGCACCTTGTAAATCCCTTAAACCTTTGGTGTTGGGGGACGAAATATTCATGGTAATATAAGAGGAATGTAGCCACACCCTTCTTACACCAAGTGCATAATCGTTGATTTTATTTTCAGAATCCTTGTTGGCACCAACGTTTGCACCAATAATTCCCGGTAAATGTGCGCGCTTGCGCAAATGATCAACAAAATCATGTAATCCAACATTATTGAAGCCCATGGCATTAATAATGGCATCATCTTCTTTAAGGCGGAAAATACGTGGTTTGGGGTTGCCCGATTGTGGTAATGGCGTAACCGTCCCACACTCTACAAAGCCAAAACCAGCGCGGAATAATGCGTCCGCAGCCTCGGCATTTTTGTCAAAGCCTGCTGCCATACCAATCGGATTGGGAAGGGTAAGACCCGCAACCTTGGTTTCAAGACGTTGCTTCCTTTTAAAAACTGGCCCTGCACCAGTTGATAACGCCTTTATAGTAATGCGGTGCGCCGTCTCTGCGGGCAATTTTCTCATAAGGCTGGCCGCAATCTTATATTTCACTTTTATATGCTCCTATATTGGCTTGCCCATTTTTAAGATATTCTAACATGTTTTTTGGCGTTATTGGTGTTGCACCGTCATAATCGGCATCAAAGCATTCAATAACATTTTTCATCTCAAGTGGGGCATAAAGATGCGGGAATTGCGCACCGCCACGTGAGGTTTCCCATTTTAATTTATCACCATAAACCGATAGATTGACCATAATAATCAAAAGATTATCAATTCCAGTGAAATATAGACGCAAAGTTTCATTAAGTTGATCCAGTGTCGAAAGATGAATAAAACCATCTTTCACATCAAGGGCAGAGCCAAAATATGTTCCAACCTGCTGCGCTTGTTGCCAGACATCCTTACGCTCTATTTTATAAGCTATTGATTGCATAGGACTAAATATGAAAATGTTCGAAATTTACGTCAAGGTCAATGTTGGTCATTCTACTGCTTTTGTGTGTCTTTGTATATAAATAAATCTGCTTGGAATGACTTATGATTGGGTTTTAAAGCCATGACTTAACTTTTTCATACACGCCATCAATATCGCCTTTAGCGACGGATGCCTTTAGTTCTTTGGCACGAGCAACAAAAACCTGCTCACTTTTTGATGCGGGTTTGGCATTGGCGCAAATGTCTAAAAGCTTGGAATAAGAATTTTCATATAGATTGCGATTTAGAAGAATTAAGGATGTTGCGAATGCAAATTTTATCATTACATTGTCATTATCCAAAAGCATCGCTTTTTTATATTCATTGATGCCGCTTTCGGCGCTTGCGCCCAAAAGTGCCGCAGAATTTCCACCGCTTGATACTGCCTCCATATGCCAAGCGGCGCGTAATGCCCATGCCTCACCATAATTGGGATAAAGGCTTAGGATATTATCAAGTTTTAATTTCCCAAGCTGCGGCAGCCCTGCGGCAAAGCCTTTAATTTTTCCGGCCTTGCGCGCTTTGATAAGGGTTATTATGGCATCAATCAACAGCGCCTCTTTATGGGTTTTGTCGATTTTAAGCGCCTTATTCACAAGTGCTTGCGCTTCATTAAGGGTTTTATCACTTGCCTTTGATGGGCGATAAATAGAGGCTTCGGTGACCAAGGCACGTGCCGCAAGTGCATAATTATCAGCATCATTATGTGCGCTGGCAATTGAGACAACGCCGCGATAATCACCAATATTATATAATTGAAGTGCGCGTGGGCTTAACTCTGCGGCTGCGGTGCTTGTAATAAATATATTCAGGCAAAGTCCGAATATTATTAAAGACCGCATGTTTGTTTTCATTTCAATTTCTCATCAATTAGTTTGATTGTTGATTTGATACCGAAAAGAGCCGCAAAGTTACCAAAACGTGGTCCGGTTTCTTGGCCCAAAAGAACTTCATATAATGCTTTAAACCAGTCGCGTAGGTTTTCAAAGCCATTGTTTTTACCAATTTCAAAAACTTGGGTTTGAATTGCTTCGCCATCATGGCTGTCGCCCATTTCGGCAAGAACAGCACGAAGTTCGATAATTGCCTTACGCTCTTGTTCGGTTGGTGCGCGGAATTTTTTGGTTGGCAATACAAAATCACGATAATATTCAATCGCATAACCCGCCAGTTTATCAAGAAGTGGCATTTCCTCTGCACTCGCCTCAGGGGCATAAGATTTAATAAAGCCCCAAAGCACCTCTTTTGAGCCAGCATCAGCCGCCGCAACAAGATTTAATAATAGGCTGAATGAAATTGGTGAACCAATTTTTGGAACATTACCTGAATGAATGTGCCAAACTGGATTTTCAAAACGCTCTGGCCATTCTTGTTTTTGATAGGCGTCAAGGAATTGCAAATATTCATCAACCGCTTTTGGAATTACATCAAAATATAGTTTTTTGGCGGTTTTTGGTTTGGTAAATTGGTAAAGCGCCAATGATTCTTCTGGTGCATATTTAAGCCATTGTTCAACCGCAATCCCATTGCCTTTTGATTTTGAGATTTTTTCCCCCTTATCATCAAGGAAAAGCTCATAAACAAATTGAACAGGGGCTTCTTCACCCAATACTTTACAGATGCGTGAATAAACGCTGGCATTGGTTTGGTGATCTTTGCCAAACATTTCAAAATCAACGCCCAACGCCGCCCAACGCATACCAAAATCTGGCTTCCATTGTAATTTTGCATTGCCACCAGTCACAGGAATTGTGGTTTCTGTGCCGTCTTCATCATCAAAAGTTATTGTCCCTGCTTCCGCATCAATTTTTTTCATCGGCACATAAAGCACGCGACCGGTTTTGGGTGAAATTGGCAAAAATGGCGAATAGGTGGCGCGGCGCTCTTCACCCAAGGTTGGCAACATAATTTTCATTATGTCATCATATTTTTTAAGCGCATTTAAAAGCGCGGTATCATATGCCCCCGAAGTATATAATTCGGTTGCAGATTTAAATTCATATTCAAAACCAAAACTATCCAAAAACCCTCTTAGCATTGCATTATTATGGTGGGCAAAGCTTTCAAATTTTTCAAATGGATCGGGAACTTTGGTCAATGGAAGTTGCAAATATTCTTGTAATTTTTCGTAATTTGGAATGTTATCTGGAACTTTGCGCATTCCGTCCATATCATCTGAAACACAGATAAGTTTGGTTTTTACTTTGCCTTCAGTTAAAACCTCAAAAGCATGTTTTACCATTGTTGTGCGGCAAACTTCGCCAAACGTACCAATATGCGGCAAGCCAGATGGGCCATAGCCAGTTTCAAAAATCACGACATCCTTTGGCTTACGTTTTAGGCGCTGTGCAATGGCGCGTGCCTGTTCAAAAGGCCATGCTTTTGCATTTTGTGCTAATTGTGCAAATTTGTTATTTTCGCCGCCAATATCAGTCATAATCTGCTTTCTGTATTACTACTTAAATAGAATTGTGGTTTTGTCTGGAAACCCTTTACAACAAAAATAACTTTTTGCCACATTTAAACGGCAGAATTTTCATATAAAGAACGTGCATGGATAATATTTTTAAAAATTCTGCGATTGAAAATTTGGTTATATTCCGCCATGGCAAGGCGCAAAAAATTTATGATGTTGATGACGATTTTTCACGTGGGCTTACTGAACGCGGGCAAAGGGATGCAGAAAATCAGGCAAGTCGCCTAAAAGAGGCGGGTTTTAAGCCCGATATTGCCTTGGTATCAACTGCGGCACGTGCCGCCCAAACTTGGGAAAGGGCGCACGGTTTTTTCCCTGATAGCCAAGCAAAATTATTAGATAAATTTTATCTTGCCGCACCAAAAATCTATTTAAATGAAGCCATTGCAAGTGGTAAAAAAAACGTGATGTTAATTGCCCATGACCCAGGGCTTCATGAAATATGCCGTTATTTTATGTTTGGTGGCGGCGCGATTAACCCCGAAGACGTAAATAGTGAAGAAGCATTATTATTATTTGAACTTCCTACCGCAGGAATGGCGTGGTTTATGCGCGATGATAATGCCAAAAATGGTATGGTGTTAAAACGTTATTTCAAACCAATAAAACAAGCGCAATAATTATTTTGTGCAGCGGTTGAAAACACGCCCCTTTGAATTGTCATTGGTTGCGATACCGTCTTTTACCATAACCAAAGGCGGATTATCGGGTAATTGCCCAACGAACGACCATTCTTGAATTTGGTTTTGCCCAAGGATTTTATATTTCTCATAAGTGTGGTTACAGCCAACGGGGGCGCAGACGCGGGTTTCGATTTCCACAAATTCCCCTTTTATGTCTGCTTTTAGCATTTCAAGGCGTTCACCTTCACCTTTTGCGCCATAGCCAACTTCGACTTTTGGTTTTTGCGGGTTGAAAACAAAGGATTGGAAATTACCATCCTCATTGCATTCTGTTGTGCGCCAAGCGGAATTTTTAAGATATTGGGCTACGGATTTTGAATAAACCAATGGCTTGGCCTTGGCATTATTTTTGGGGGTGGCAAATGAATTATTCGCACCAATTGTCAAAAAACCAAAAAGGCAAAGTGTGATTATCGTTTTAAAGTTTTTAATCATTTCCTGCGCAATCTTATAGCTATAAATGAAACACCTGTGGAATTCATTATGATATGCAGGTAAAGATTATATAAACCCTAAACAAGTGTTCAAAAAGTATTTAAGGCACATGAAGAAAAACCTGTTTAAAACCATGCACCCAATTTTGCTTCTGGTCCTTATTAGCGCCATGATTGCAAGAATTTCCTCGCCGGATTGGGCAAAAGTAATGCAATGGATTGTGCCAGATAATGATGATGCCATGCGTATTCTCGAGGTGCGGGCATGGCTGCATGGGCAAGGGTTTTATGATTTATTAAACCATCGCCTTAACCCGCCAAATGGTGGCGATATTCATTGGTCACGCATTGGTGACCTGCCGCTGGCTTTGGTGGAATTAATCCTGCGTCCCTTTATGGGTGAATTACAGGCCGAAAAGATTGGGGCATTTTTTACACCGCTGTTTTTGGGCGGTATTTTTGCATTAACTCTGGGGCTAGTTGTCAGTCGCTTTGAAAAAGAACCATTTTCTTATTATGTTGCTGCTTTCTTGGGGCTTTCAACCGTTGGCGCGATGACTTATTTTCAGCCCGCGCGGGTTGATCACCACGGCTTGCAGATTATTTCTGCACTTTTGGCATTATGGGGACTGCTTTCACAAAATAAAAAGGGGGCATTGGTTGCGGGCCTTGCGATTGCGCTTTCAATAACTATTGGCTTTGAAACAGTGCCAATTGTTGCAGTTATGATTATTTGGGCTGCGCTTGTTTGGGGGGCGCGTGGTAATGGTGAATTTACCGCTATCTTCACGCTATCTTTGGCATTTTTTGTAGTTTGCGGGTTTTTAATTAATGTAGCGCCGCAAAATTATTTGGTGGGGCAAAATGATAAGCTAAGCATTGCACAAGTTTTGCCGATTTTAACCGGTGCGGGTGGCTTGTTTTTATCAACGCTTTTATTTTCATATACTTCGGCAAAGATGCGTTTTATTGCGCTTTTTGCGATTGGAATTGCCGTAATATTGGTTGCCGCACAATTCCCAATTTTGCTTGAAAAACCATATTACCAAACTAGCCCATTATTGCATAAATTATGGCTTAATGCCGTTACTGAAACCCACCCGCTTTATAAGGCGCGCCCCGATACGGCGATTACTTTGGGCTTTTTTGAAGTTATGGCATCAATTGCAGTTGCCATTAAAATCCTTATTTTGTGGCGCGATAAAAAACGTGATGCAATGGCGCTTGAAAATTGGTTGCTATTGGGGGCGATTTTAATTTCATTGACCCTTTTGGCGTTTTTCTGGCAATTGCGTATGGCGGGTTTGGCACAGACTTTTTCAGTGGTGGTTGCCGCCGCACTTTTTGTTACAATTTTGAAAAATCAGGGGCTTTTGAATGCGCTTTTGGTGCTGATTATTGTCAACCCGATGGTGCCAAATATGGTCTCCAATATTTACAATAAGGCAAAGCCAAAGACCAGTAATTACGCAATTGGCGGTGGTGTAAGTTGTAAAGGGGTAAAGGCATTTTCGGCACTTGCTGCATTACCGGATGGTTTGGTTGCCTCACACATTGATTTTGGGGCGCAGGCACTTTTGACCACCAATCAAAAGGTTCTTGCTGCACCATATCACCGTAACCAAGGTAATATGGTTGCCTATTCAATTTTCCTTGCCAAGCCAGATGAAGCATTGCAAATAATTCGGCAACACGGGGTTGATTATTTGGGTCTTTGCACCAAATCAGCAGAAACAGAAATCATTAGCCGTGAAAGCCCAAATGGTCTTATGAAGCAATTAGTTGATAAAAAATATCCTGATTATCTTGAATTGGTTCCAGCGCCAACAGGCTCTGGAATAATGGTTTGGAAAGTTAAAAAATGATTTTTGAAAGCCAAGTTGAATCCCAAGGTGTGAATTGTTTTTTTAGTGGTGAAAAGCCACTTTTTACCTTTGGTGATGGGCAAATTTTTTATGAAGACAAACATCTAATTACACTCGATGACGGGATTTACTCCGCCGCACTTTGCCCGCTTTCTTTTGGTGTTATTGCACTTGGCGATGATGGTAAAATAGCACGTGTTAGGCTTAATGGAAAAGTTGAAGAAATTCATCATTTCAAAGGTGATTTTGCGGATTCAATAAAGGTAAATTCCAATTCAAAATTCCTTGCCGTGGCGCAAAGCCGCAAAGTTTCGGTAATAAATCTTATTGATAACAGCCTGATTTTTGAATTTACCCCGCCAATGTCCCCCAATTATATCGCCTTTGACCAAAAGGGCGATAATTTAGTGGTTGGGCACGGTAAGGGTATGACCATTTATGATCTTAAAACCGATGAACCTCCACTTGATTTTCCGGTTCCTGGTGGTGTTTATGCCTGTGAGTTTAGCCCAAATTTGCAATTCATTGTTGCCGCCTCCGGGGAGCCAGCAATGGTTGGTTGGCGCCTTACCGATGGGGTTGCATTTCGCATGGCGGGTTATCCTGCCAAGCCGACATCTTTGGCATGGGTTGAAGGTGGTGCAGGTTTGATAACATCTGGCGGCCCAGTTGGCGTTTTATGGCCATTTGACACTTATGAAGGGCCGATTAATAAACCCGCCAAAACTTTCCGCACCCGAAGTGGTCTTGTGACTACTGCGGCCTCGGCAAAGCATATGATTGCACTCGGCTATAATGATGGCGGGGTTGATTTGATTGAAATTGGTGATGAGACACCGCATTATATTGCTGGGCCAACCCCTGAAAACCTACAAGAAGTCAATCTAAGGGCAGGCGATGCACGCATCGTTGATTTGGCATTTTCACAAAATGCGCGCCTGCTTGCCTATATTAGCGAAGACGGAAAATTCGGTCTCAAAAAATTATTTTGATAAGAATTCACGAATTTTTGCAATGATATAATCTTGGGTTTCTTCGTCCATATATGGGTGCATTGGCAATGACATAACAGCGTCTGCCATATGTTCGGTTACTGGTAATTGCCCATAACCAGTATTTACGAAATGAAGATATGGCCCCTGTACGTGCATTGGAATTGGGTAATAAGCGGCACTTGGGACGCCATTTTCGCGTAAATGTGCCATTAACCCATCACGGTTCGGTACTTGGATTGTATATTGTGCCCAATTTGAAACCCCACCCTTAATCACGATTGGGGCAACGCAAACATCTTTTAGACCTTCATAATAGCGGGCGGCAACAACATTACGTTTTTCAATTTCTTCGGCAAAAACCGCAATTTTTTCAAGTAAAACTGCCGCTTGGATAGTATCAAGACGGCTATTCATACCAATCCGCATATTCATATATTTAGGGTCATGGTCAAAGTTTTTGCCAACCAAATCATTTTTGACCGCTTTGCCATGAACGCGAATTGAATCCATCAAATGCCAATCATCTTCGGAATTGGTAATAACTGCGCCCCCATCACCATAGCAACCCAATGGTTTCGCCGGGAAGAAAGATGTGGTTTGTGCATCCGCCCATTCGATTGGGTGTTTGCCACCCAATGTGCACCCAAAACCCTGCGCCGAGTCAGAAATAAGTTTCAAATTATATTTATCGCAAATTGCGCGGATTTTTGGATAATCCGCCGCCTGCCCAAACAAATCAACTGCGATAACGACTTTTGGGTTTAATTTACCTTCGGCAATAACTTTTTTAATGGCTTCTTCAAGTTTTGCGGGGTCGATATTGAATGTATCTTCAAGAATATCAACAAAAACGCCGGTTGCCCCAGTCCAAGGAATAACCTCTGCGGTGGCGGCAAATGTGAATGATGGGCAGAAAACCGCATCCCCCGCACCAATGCCCCATGCCATTAATGGTAAAACGATTGCATCAGTCCCGTTTGCGCATGAAAGACCGAATTTTGCGCCCGCAAATTCCGCCAGTTTTGCTTCAAACTCTCTTACTTGGGGGCCCATGACAAAAGCACAAGAATCAACAACGCCCATAATTGCATTGTCAATTTTTTTACCAAGATATTCACGTTGTGCCTTTAAATCGATGAAATTAATTGGCTTTTGCGGTTGGGTCGCCATGATGAATCCTTATAAAAAACTAATAAAAAATAATATACTGCGGCTTAATAGCCCCAGAAATTCAATTAATAAAGTCACAAAATATTTTCCATTGTTACCAGACTTTTTGAAATTTTAATTATGTGTAAAAACCCTTTAAAATATCGGGAAATTTATCAAATCCAAGCTAAAAAATTACTATTTGTTTACCTGTGGATAATAATATTAGGATTCATAAATAAATAAATTGCATGGGCAACGCAGCAATCTTCAAATCCAAATCGAGGTGTAGGATGTTTTCAAAGAATAAAGGCAATTCAAACGCAACACTTGATGCGCTTAACGCGTCACAAGCTGTTATTGAATTTACCCCAACTGGTGAAATTTTAACGGCAAACGAAAATTTTTTAAAGACTGTTGGATATACATTATCCGAAGTTGTTGGCGGTCATCACAGAATGTTTTGCGAGGACAAATTTGTAAATAGTCCTGAATATAAAGAATTTTGGAATAATCTTGCAAGTGGTCGGTTTAATGCTGGTGAATTTAAACGTATTGGTAAAGGTGGCAATGTTGTTTGGCTTCAGGCATCTTATAACCCAATCAAGGATGACCGCGGTAATGTGGTAAAAGTTATTAAATTTGCGTACGATATTACCGATGCTAAAAATAAAGCGATCGACTCCCAAGGTAAAATTGATGCGATTAACCGCTCGCAGGCGGTAATCGAATTTACGCCAAAAGGTGAAGTTATCACCGCAAACGAAAATTTCCTTAAAACTCTTGGTTATAATCTTGGCGAAATTTTGCATAAACATCATTCTATGTTCTGCGATACTGCATATACCCAAAGTTCGGATTATAAAACTTTCTGGAATGAGCTTGCAGCAGGTAAATTCCAAGCCGCTGAATATAAACGTATCGGCAAAGGTGGCAAAGAAGTTTATATCCAAGCTTCATACAACCCAATTTTTGATGATACCGGTACTGTTGTAAAAGTGGTAAAATTTGCAACCGATATTACCCCAACCGTTCTTAAACGCCTTGCCAATGAAGGTTTGAGCAAAGGAATTAATGACGATCTTGGTCAAGTTGTCGGTGAGGTTAATATGGCATCTGAAATGACATCAAAAGCATCTGCGGCGTCTGCTGAAACTGGTGCAATTGTGAATTCAGTTGCGGCGGCATCAGAAGAATTAAGCCAAAGCGTTCGCGAAATTTCTGCAAATATGACCAATGCCAAAGCCGCCGTTGAAAACGTTTTTGAACACGCCGAAAGCGCAAATAAATCTGCGGATATGCTAAATCGTTCTGCGGTTTCGATGAACGGAATTGTCACTATGATTCAAGAAATTGCGCAGCAAATTAATATGCTTGCGTTGAATGCAACAATTGAGTCTGCGCGTGCAGGTGAAGCAGGGCGTGGTTTTGCGGTTGTGGCATCAGAGGTTAAAACCCTTGCCAACCAAACCACAACTTCAACCCAAACCATTTCTGCGGAAATTCAGAAAATGCAAAGCGTTTCAACCGAGGTTGTGGAATCACTTGGTATTATTTCTAGCTCTATGACAAATGTTTTGGATAATGTGGCATCGGTTGCAACCGCGATTGAGCAACAGAACGCAGTTACCGGCGATATTTCACAAAATATGCAGTCTGCTGTGGGTGCGGTAAATGAAATTACCCAATCACTAACCGAAATCAACAGCACATTTGAAACTGTTGCGGCGGCTTCTGATAAGGTTAAAAAAGACGTTGAAGCATTGGTTGCATAATTCGCAATAAACCAAAAAGAAAAGCCCCCAATTGGGGGCTTTTTTATGTGGGTTTATAATTGCCCCAAAATTCTAACCCATGAACGAATTGCTTTATTAAAGCTATTCACATCATATTTCTCATTTGGGGAGTGGATGTTATCATCTGGTAGTGCAAAACCAACCAAAAGTGCATCCATGTCAAGGATTTCACGAATGTCGCTAACTACGGGGATTGATGCGCCACAACCCATTAGGGCAGGTGGTTTTTGCCATTCGTCATTCAATGCCGTTTCAACCGATTTTATCAATGGGTTGGTGGTATCAATGGCAACGCCGCGCCCACCGGAATATTTTTTGAAAACCGCTTGGCAGTCAGATGGCAAAAGTGAATTAATATGTTTCTCAAATGCCGCCCAAACTTTGTCAGGATCTTGATTACCAACCAGGCGGAAAGAAACCTTGGCAAAGGCTTCAGACGGGATAACGGTTTTAAAGCCGTCCCCGGTATAGCCGCCATGAATGCCGCAAATTTCTGCTGTGGGGCGCGCCCATAATTGCTCTAAAGCGGTAAGACCTTTTTCACCCGCAGGGACGGATAATCCGACATCGCCCAAAAATTTCTTATCATCAAAGCCAAGGGTTGCCCAATTTGCCTTTATTTCGGGGGTAAGCACTGGCACGCCATCATAAAAACCGTCCAAAGTAATATGGCCATTATCATCGCGCATTTTGCCAAGCATGTCGGCAAGTAAAACAATCGGGTTGCGTGCTGGGCCACCATAAAGCCCAGAGTGTAAATCACGACTTGGCCCAATGATTTTTACTTCGCCTGTAATGTTGCCGCGCAGGCCAATGGTAATTGCCGGTGTGGTCTCGTCCCAACGATCTGTATCGCAAATAAAGGCAACATCGGCTTTTAATTCCTCTTTATTTTCATGCATAAAAGGAATTAGGGATATGGTGTCGGATTCTTCTTCACCTTCTAAAAGCAAGGTTACGCGGCACGGCAATTTGCCATTGGTTTTAATCCACGCACGACACGCCTCGATAAAAGTAAGGGTCTGCCCTTTATCATCGGATGAGCCGCGTCCAAAAATCACATCCTTGCCATTAATGTTTTTAATACATGGTTCGAATGGTGGGCTGGTCCATAATTCAAGTGGGTCAACTGGTTGCACATCATAGTGACCATAGAAAAGAACATGTTTATCGCTTTCGGCATTATTATAATGCGCCACAACAAGCGGAAGCCCTTTTCCTTCACGCAATTTTGCGTCAAATCCAATTTCATTAAGCATATCAACAAGATATTGCCCAGCACGAATACATTCGGGGCGAAATTCCTTTTCCGATGAAATCGAAGGGATTTTCATTAATTCAAAAAGATTATTGATAGAGTTTTGAAGATTTTTTTCGGCAAAATCCAAAGCACTGGAAATAGTTTCTTGGGTCATATCTATATAATAGGAATTTTTAGCATTTTGTTAACCCATATATGTGAAATATTTAAATGAATGAACATTCATAAAGGATTGAATCATGCGCCGCTCTCCGCAAAAAATTGAAGATATTGAAAAACAAATTGCCGATGCTGCTTTACGTCTTGGCAATAATATCGATGGTTATTCAATTCAGGAACTTGCAAAAAAGGCCGAACTTGCGGTTGGAACAATTTACCGTGTTCTTCCCAATAAACAGCAGTTGGACAAATTACTTGAGGAACGATGCGAAGAGGTATTTTGCAAATTCATTCTTGCGCCAATTCCTGCACGCCTTGATATGAAAGGTCGCTTTGCGCTTGTATTTGATAGATTGACAGATTTTATTGAGCAAGAGCCAGAAGTTGCCGAATATCTTGCCACCCACGGCTTTAAGGATGATAGCAAGTTTAAAGCTTCAATCACTGCATTCATTGATGAAGCGGCGGTATCGGGTGATATTGATATTAAATTAAAGCCAATTGCATTGTCGCTAATTTGGGGGCCAATTGCTTCGCTTCTTCAATGCCGTGGTGACAAGGACAGCGCCAAAATCCTTAAAGAAAGCGTTTGGGCGGCACTAAAATCATAATTATTCGGCGCTTAATTTCGCCCAATAGCTTTCATCACCCAATTTGGCGATGAATTCTTGATGCGCCTGCGCTTCTTCTGGGGTGATAAGGCTTGGCAAGGTTTTGGGGCGCACGCCGCGTTTTTCAAATTCTTTTATAAGGCCGCCACGTCCGTTGCGCCCACTATTGCTATTTAAAAAGCCGAAACTACGTTCACGACCACCTTTTAATTCAAGATATACCGCCGCCAAAAGCCGTGCATCGAGCAATGCGCCGTGCAATGACCTGTCTTTTAGGTCGATATTAAAACGACGGCATAGGGCATCAAGATTTGCCGGTGCGCCTGGGAATTGTTTGCGGGCAATAAGAACCGTATCGACACAGCGTTCTTTTGTGATTTCAGGCAAGCCAAGCTGTTTCAATTCATAATTTATAAAGCCACGGTCAAATTCGGCATTATGTGCCACAAGCTGACTATCACCAATGAAATCAAGCATGGCATCGGCAACCCGTGGGTCGGCAAAAGTTGGAAAGTCGGCAAGAAAGTCGGCGGACAGGCCGTGCACACGAAATGCCTCCATTGGCATGTCACGCAATGGATTGATATAGGTATGAAATGTTTTACCGGTCGGCACAAGGTCCATTAATTCGACCATGCCGATTTCCACCAATTTATCCCCCTCCTCGGGGTTTAGACCCGTGGTCTCGGTATCGAAAACAATCTCACGCATTTTAGCCCCTAAGCGTTCTGTCGATTTGTCTTACTTTTCTTTTTGTCTCTTCAATTGATTTTGAGGTATTGATAACAAAATCGGCGCGTGCCGCTTTTTCATCACCCGGCATTTGTTTTGCAACAATAGATAAGAATTTCTCCTCGGTCATATTGGGTCGCAATAAAACGCGCTGTTTTTGGGTTTCAAAATCACAATTAACGACAATAATCTTGTCAAACTGCGATTCTGATTTGGTTTCAAATAATAAAGGAATATCAACTAGCACATAAGGTGGATTATTTGGTGCCATTTCATTGTAAAATTCTTGCCGATTTTGGGCAACAAGCGGGTGAATATAGCTTTCAAGTTTCTTCATTGCCACTGGGTTGTTTAAAACAATTTTCCCCAAAGCCTCACGGTTAATCTCTTTTTCACCGAGGATAGCATCACCAAACTCTTGCCCCAAAAGCTCATAGGCACGACCATCTTTGCGATAAAGTTTATGAACCGCAATATCGGCATCCCATGTCGGAACACCAAGTTTTTTGAACATTTTAATTATGGTGGACTTGCCCGTGCCGATTGAACCGGTAATTGCGATTCGTTTCATGCGTCCCTTGCTTTCATTTTAGTTGTGCTTTTAAGCGTTCGAGGCCGCGCATAAAATCAGGCCGCGAACCAAACCAGAATTCAAATGCCAAAACCCCTTGCCCAGCAAGCATTCCAAGCCCGTTAAGACCATGTCTTTTTTGGTTGTTTGCCGCAATTGTGAATGCGGTTGGTGTTGGCATATATACCATATCATAAATAATGGCATCTTTGGTGGTTGGCGATAAATCAACATCCAATGTTCCCACGCCTTTTAAACCAAGTGTGGTGGCATTAATCACCAATGATGCACCTGCAATGCCTTGTGCCATTTCATCCCAGCTATAAACACTGAAATTAATATTGCGATCGCCGGCAAGAATGCGCCCGATATTTGCCAATTCTTCGCATTTGGCAATTGTGCGCCCAACAAAGCGAATTTCACGCACATCATCGCTTAAAAGTGCGGAAATAACACCACGTGCCGCGCCACCGGCGCCAATAATGGTTATAATTTTACATTCGCTACGCCAGCCTTTGAAATTATAATCCAAATCAACGGTCAAGCCGATGCCATCGGTATTAATGGCTTCAAAATCATCATCTTTTGCACGAATTGTGTTTGCCGCCCCGATTATTTTCACTTCATGCGAAGGAAAGGCGACAAGTTTGGCAATATCTTCTTTTAAAGGTGCGGTAATGTTGCCGCCTTTAAGCCCAACTTTTTTAAGACCATTCAAAGCCACGGCAAAATCTTGTGGTTTTACCTCTAGGCCGACAAAAACGGCGTTAATCCCAAAATCATTTATCCACCCATTTTGCAAAATCGGTGAAAGTGAATGTTTGGCGGGATAACCAAAAATCCCATAAATTTCGGTTGATGCTTTTATCTTGCTCATGCTGTTACAATATTATGATTTCGTAAGAATGTCAGCAGTGGCAATAAAGGCAAGCCCAAAATTGCAAAATAATCACCATTTATTTCTTCAAAAAGTTGTATACCCAAACCTTCTAATTGATAACAACCAACAGAGGACAAGATTTTATCCCCACTTTGGGCAAGATAGGTATCAAGGAATTCATCGCTAAAGCTGCGCATTTTTAATTTTGGGGCGCTATCATGGCGCCAGATAAATTCACCGCTTTTATAAATTACAATCGCATTTTGTAGATAATGGGCTTTTCCACGAAAATGTTTTAATCTTGCGCGCGCCTCATCCATTGTGGCGGCCTTATCAAAAACCTCACCATCAAGGGCCAGCATTTGATCGCAGCCAATAACAAAGGCATCTGGATATTTACGGGATAGTTTTTGCGCCTTTAATTTTGCCAATTCATGCGCTTGTTCAGATGGTTTTAAACCAGTTTCCCGCAACGCGATTTTTGCCATTTCTTCATCGACATTTGATGCAATGGCTTCAAATTTTACGCCAGCATTTTCAAGAACATGGCGGCGGATTTTTGATTGGGAGGCAAGAATAAGACGTGTTTCACTCATTCCCGAAGCAATAGCAGAATTGTATTGATGGGCAAGGGGGGGATTTAAAGCAGTTCCAGTTCAGGGTTTGTGATTTGCTCTTTGGCGATTACCGGAAAATGGCAATTTATCTTAAGTTTTTCGTTATTGGACAGGTCAATAGCAACCCAGCCACCGTGCATTTCCACAAACTTTTTAACCAATACAAGGCCAAGACCACCACGTTTTGAGCCTTCCGTAAAGGCATCAAAATCAAAATTACCAAATAGACCCAAATTATTATGATTAGGGCTTTCGATAAATAGTTTAACACTTTCACCAATGCGTTTTGCGCCAATTGTGATTTCATCACCGGAAACTGCATTGCGCATCGCATTGCCTAAAAGATTGGCGACAATCTGCCTAAAGCGTTTATCATCACCACGAATTTTGCCGACATTGTCGGGGCAGTCAATTACAAGATTAAATGTGGTTTCATTTAATTTAGTGGTCGAAGTTTCGGCAATTGTGGTGATCGCATCTTTTACATCAACGTCACCAAGTTCCAAGGCAGCTTGTCCGGCATCAATTATCGCAAGGTCAAGCAAATGGCCAACCATGGTTTCAAGCTGTTCCCCAGCTTGTTTTATAAATTTCATTTGTTCGGCTTGGATGTCACTTAAGTCACCTGAGAAGCCAGAGGTCAACAAATCCGAATAGCCCAGAATAGTATTCAATGGCGTGCGCAATTGATATGATACTTTTTCAAGGAATGAGGTTTTAAGGCGATCTGCCTCGGTCAAGGCGAGGGCTTTTTCGCGTAACAATGCCTCAATTTTATGGTGTGCAGTCACATCAACAAAGGCAACCAAAGTCGCGCCATCGGGTAATGGGCGGGTAAGCCATGTTAAATGGGTTCCATCATTTCGTTCGATAGAGCCTTGGGTTTCGCGGCGACCTTCTTGCGATGGGTCGCAAACCCGCGCCCATAATTCATCCCAAAAATTTTCATCACCATAAAGAGTTTTTAGATTTTGGGCGAGGGCGGCAAAATCCCGATGCTCATCCATTGCAGAATCATCCAACTGCCACATTTTGCGGAATGAAACGTTCGCCAAAGTAAGCTTGCCATCACTAGAGAAAACCGCAATGCCTTCACGCAATTTATCAAGCGTGGTTCTTTGTACTTCGATTTGGGTTTTAAATTGCGCTTGTAATAATGTTTTGTCGGAAATATCTTCATAAAGAACCAAAAGCCCACCAGTTGGCTGCCTTTGGCGCATGACGCGCAAAATTCGGCCATCTGGCAAAGACCAGGTTTCATCAGGGATTGCCTGCGTTGTTTGATAATATGCCATTTCGGCATTGCGCCATTCGATATAATTACGCTGATGGGGAAGGCGCGCCCGTTCACGTAGGCGGTCAAGGATTTCTGAATGGGTTGGGGCCTCATCCAAATAGCTTTCATCAAAACCCCAAAGGCGGGCAAAGGCGTGGTTATAAGTTTTTAATTCACGCGCCGCGTCAAAAACCGCCACTGCATCGGTTAGTTGGTTTAGGGTTTCAAGATTTGCGCGTGCCTCGCGGACAAGGATTTCATTGCGCGCATACTCATCTTCAATATCAATTGCCGCACCAATGATACGGTCATAAATTGGGGCAAGGAAAATCCGCATCATGCGGCGTTTCCCATCAATGGAAATGGCGCGTGTATCAGTTATATGTTTGCCTTTTAATGCGTCAATAATATCGCTAGCAATTTTGCCATCAAGGCGGGCATTTTCTTTAACAGCATCCTCAATATTGGGGATTTCAACGGCATTTAGAAATGCCTTATTGCCCCACAAAAGTTGGCCTTCTGAATTGCAGATAAATACGGGAAAGGAAAAGCTATTGGTGCCACGTGCGCCGTAATTAACTGGGGCTTGACGTAATAAAAGAATGGCATTTGCGCCATCGGTTTCGCCGGCAATTTCAAGACTATGGGCAAAGGTCTCGAATGATTTGCCATTGCTTCGCAATTCTTTAATTTGTGTTTTTAAATTCTCATTGCCTTTTACAAGTGTTTCGTAAATTTTATCTGTTTGACAATTAAGCAAGCCTGCAAAATGCTTTTGCAAATCTGTGTCGCCAATTAATTCCGGCGGGTTGGTATCATCGGCATCATCATCAATACGCCATAACATTCCCAAGGTGCGGGCATTACGAAGCATCAAGAAAGAATCACCCAAATTTGCCTGTTCGGTGCGATAAATTTTCGATTGTTTATTAAAACGCCAATTATAATAAATACGCGCAATCAAAAGCCCTAGTGCAAAGGCACTAAGGATGGTAACCAAAAGAAAGATATGTGGCGGCAAATTCATAATTTAATTTTCTAATCAGAAATAATTTATGGTTAAAAATTTAATAATATGTTGTCATTTCATATTTAGGCTGCTTTTTACTGTAATAATATCATAATTATGTTTTATTTGTTTTTTGAATAATGACGAAGATACTGAACCTATTATCAATATTTATTTTTGCCGTTGCCGATGCATATTTTGCCGGCAGCTTTTCATTACTTTTAAGCTATCGCCTTGCGAATATGGGGGCATCAATTCCATTGCGTGAGGTGATAAACGCCTTAATCGCACTGTGTTTATTTCTTATTTATGCCAAGGCAAATAAATCATTTCAAATCAATTGGGGTGGTTTTGGTGGTTTTTCAGCAGGTCTTGAAACCATAATAATGATTTTATCAGTGGTATGGGGTGCGTTATTTTACTCTAAGGCAATCAGCAATTTTACATTTGTCAAAGATTTTTCAATTCCGACCTTTGCAATTGCATTGGTTCTAATGCTTTTACACGCCCTTGCAGAACAGATATTATTGCAATGCGTATTACAAACCCGCGCCAAACAATTTTTTGGTGATAAAGTGGCAATCATTGTTGCAGCAATTGGTTTTGCGGCATTACAAGCAGCCCAAGGTTATTATCAGCCATTATATATTTTCAATTCACTATGTCTTGGCCTATTGATGGCGGTATTATTTGAACGCCACGGTTTTTTAAGTGTGGTTGCCGCGCATGGGGTTTGGTCATTCTTGGAGCTTGTTGTCAAACCCGCAGTGTCAAATATGCAATATCATTATAATTATCTTTTATGGCAGGGGCAGGATTCCTATGGATCGCCTGTTTTTGGTGGTTTATGTATCATTGCTGCGCTTATGATTTTTGGCTTAAAGAAAAATAATCTTGGCGAAAACGAAAATATCCTTTAATAGCCGCTTATGACACGTGAAACTATTACCCTTACCCCAGAGATTTTTAATTATATCAATGCAATCAATTATGATGAGCATGAGGCACTAAAGCTTTGTCGCGAAGAAACTGCTGCGCACCCGCGTGGTAATTTGCAAATTGCGCGCGAACAAGGTGGCTTTATGGCATTTATGATACGCCTGATAGAGGCGCGGATTGCGGTTGAAATTGGGGTTTTCACGGGCTATTCGGCACTTACAACGGCTTTGGCGTTACGTAAATCTGCGGGCCCTGGCGCAAAAATGTTCGCTTTGGACATGTCGCATAAATATATTGATATTGCCCAAAAATATTGGTCAATGGCGGGTGTCGATGATGTTATAGAGCCACGCATTGGACAGGCTGAAGAAAAGCTCGATGAATTGCTCGCCGAAGGTTACAAAACCAATGTTGATTTTGTCTTTATCGATGCCGATAAGGCAAAATATCCAGTTTATTATGAAAAAGCGCTAGAGTTGTTGCGTCCCGGCGGTTTGATGATTTTTGACAATATGCTTCGTCGTGGCAGGGTTGTTGCCCCAGAAGCAGATGACAAAGAAACCAATGCCATTGTGGATTTAACCAAAGCAATTATGGAAGATGCGCGCGTTACCGCAAACCTTGTTGCTATTGGCGATGGTTTATTGATGGCGAGAAAGAATAAATAGCAAACAATTAAATTATTTGTTCAACCCTCGTAACCTCTGGAACATAGTGTTTAATCATATTTTCAACACCATTTTTCAGGGTAATTGTTGATGATGGGCAGCCAGAACATGCCCCGCGCATCCGCAAATAAACCACGCCAGTTTGCACATCAAACTCTTCAAATTCAATATCGCCGCCATCTTGGGCAACGGCAGGGCGAACGCGGGTTTCAAGCAATTGTTCAATTTCTTCAACGATTTGCGCGGCCTCACCATCATATTTTTTTGGTGATTTCACTGGCTTTTCATCCGATACCCAAAGTGGAATATTGGATACAAAGCCATCCATAATCGTGCCAAGAATTTCTGGCTTTATGTGTGCCCATTCAATATCGGCATTCTTTGAAACCGATATAAAATCTTCACCAAACATGACAGAGCGTACGCCATCAATTTTGAAAAGCGTCTGCGCAAAGGGTGACATATCCGCAGAAATTGCGCCATGAAATTCCAAAATCCCATCATAGACATGACGGCCAGGGATGAATTTTAAAGTATTTGGGTTTGGTGTAGCTTCGGTTTGAATAAACATTAATTGTAACCTTGTTCATGCAACATATAGTGATTGGGGTAGGGTAAGGTCAAGTGCCAAAGCAATTAACTTGCCAGTTCACTAATTTCGCTATCGCTTAGCTCTTCTGGGACAATCATGATTGCAATTGGACGCACCCCAAGGGCCATTGTGCCGCGTGTCGCCTCCCCAACCAATGGGCCAGGGCCTTTTTTGGATGATGACGCAGCAAGTAAAAGGGTTTTAATCGCGGCATCTTCGTTGATACATTCACGAATTGCCTGATGAATCTCACCCTCTTTAATAAATAATTGTGGCACAATGCCGGTTCTTTGCTTGACGATTTGTGACAATTCTTGAAGGTTATCGAGTGCCTCAAGCCGCAATTCTTCTAGCACACCGGCACCCAGTGCCGACACCAATGAATTATCGGCTGAATTAATCACACACATTATTACCAGTGCGGAACCATTGCGCATTGCCCGCTCTGCCCCAAAGAGGACAGCGGTTCGACATTCATGCGAACCATCGGAAATACACAAAATTTTTCTTTGTTCACCCATGTCTCACCTGTTTATTAGTTTTGCAAAACGGCGGTAATTTCACGTAATTTTGCCCGCGCCCGAAGAATATAGAACCCTTCGACTGCAAGGTGGTTTGGTATTAATAGTGCATCTGGTGCAGCATTTTGCACGATTGGCGGGTGCATTTGCGCCGCCATTGCAAGCTCGGTTAGCATTTCGGAATATAATTTATCAACACCGCGTTGTTGCAAAACGCTTCCATAATCTTCGCGTAATGCACGCAATACGATGAAATAACCATATGCCTCACCTTTGGCATAATAGAATAATTTATCGGCGCGGCGGTCGATGAAAACCTTTCTGCCATCTTCCATTTGTTTATCAAGAGAATCTGAAACCCCACCCAAATCAAGTGCGATATGGTCAAGCACACCTTGTAGGTTATCGGCGCGCACTTCAAATACTGCTTGTCCAGATGCAAGGCGGTTATTGTATCTTATCAACGCCTCGCGGGCTTTACGATATTCGTGATCGGCAGAAGAGGTTGGCAATGGATCAAGAATCCATGTTTCAGGAGAGCGTGACAAGCCTTGGCGTGCCGCAGCCATATCCACATCCGCCTGTGACGTGCCACGGGTACGGGCAAGACGGTTTTCCATTTCATAAACAGTGGTTGAAAGGGCGCGAACAAGACCGGATTGGAAATTCACCATATTGCCGCCAAAGCGAAGCATCGCCGCAGGTTCAAATGGTTGCACATTTGGCGCCCATTTGGTTTTGTTAACTTCACGGTCAATCAAGCCCGCAATAACTTCAACCGTGGTTGATTTGCCATTTGATGGGGCGGGAACTTTATAATTTAATTCGTCATTTATGCGGTGGGTAAATACTGCGCCCAAGAAATAATAGGCCGGAATGATGCCAAGCACTAAAATCAAAACCAGAATTAATTTCCAAGATTTTTTCTTTTTAGGCACACTATCAGGTGCTAATTGTGCAGGTGGAACATCCGCACCAGCAAAAGGGTCGGTTTTTGGTTTAGGTATAAATAAACCGCGAACTTTGGCACCCAAAAGGCGCATGCTTTGACCAATATCCATAAAAACCCCATATTTACCGAATTTCCCACCGTTTCTGGCGGTCTATTTCGGCTAAATTAAACTGTATATTTCTTTGATTATAGTTTTACATTTTTTTTGAATTGCGACAAGCTGTATTTGTCTTTTCATATCTATATTTGGGTCAAATCTTTATTTAGGTTTTTTAAATGCAAATTATTATACCTGCGATTGCATTGGGTTTTTGGACGTTTTGTGTGCTTTTAATGATTCCCATTACAAGATTTTGGGCGGTAGGACATAAAAGCGCAACTGCCAAAGATTTTAAATTGGGAGAAACCGACAGGATTCCTAATTATGTAAAGCTGCCTAATCGCAATTATATGAATTTAACCGAGCTTCCAACGCTGTTTTATTTCATCACGATTGTGATTCAAATTGCAGGTGTAACCAGTAATCTACTGATTATGTTGTCATGGATTTATGTTGGAATGCGGATTGTTCATTCCATTGTGCATATATTTTTCAATAATGTGATTTTGCGGTTTTTGGTTTTCGCAATTGGCAATGTGGTTTTGTTGGCAATATGGGGAATTACAGCAAGTAAGCTTTTATTCCACGCCGGATAAAATTGCCACTGCTTCATCAAGAATATTCTTGTTTGCCGCCGCAATAACCCGCCCACCGCTTGTATTGCGGTTGCCGTGCCAATCAGTGAAATAGCCACCGGAACATTCAATGATGGGAACAAGTGCGGCAATATCAAATAGCTTTAAACCATTTTCAACCACAAGCCCAATATTACCTTGTGACAACAAGCCATATGCCGTGCAATCAAGGCCATAACGGGTGATTGGCGCACGGGCGCGCAATTTTCCAAAAGCCTCTGCCTCTGCGCCAGTGAATAGGAATGGGTCGGTTGTGGCAAGCACGCAGGTATCTAATGTAACACTCGGCTCAGTTCTTATGATTTTGCTTTTTGACTTTTGTTGCCATTTGGCTTTGCCGCCATCTGATACAAAGCGTTCGCCAGTGAAAGGTTGGGCAATAATGCCAATTTTTGGTTCACCATTAAAATATGCGCCAATTAATACGCCCCAAGTTGAGGTTCCGGCAACAAATGCACGTGTACCATCAATGGGGTCAAGAATCCATTGCCAGCCCGAAGTGCCTTCTTTTTCACCAAATTCTTCGCCGAAAATTGCGTCATTGGGGCGATATTTTTCAATCATTTCCCGCATTATGGTTTCCGCCGCCTTATCAGCAAGCGTAACTGGGTCGTAACCATTAGCGGATTTGTTATCGACACTAAGTCTGGTGCGGAAATATGGTAGGATTGCAGCACTAGCAGAATCTGCAAGTTTATGGGCAAAGGCAATTATTGTATCATTCGTCATTCTTGTTATTTTCCAAAACTGTCCCAAAACTTTCGTTTAAAATATTTCTAAGCGCTTGTTGCCAATCGTCCAATGCGACACCATGTGAAAATAATAATTTATCACAATTCAGCGCGGCATTTTGCGTTATTATATTATCTGCATCGGAATCGTAATTCTGATTACTTGGTTCTTCGCTGTGTTTTTGCGAAATTTCCTGACAATATGCCAAAATATAACGCCCGAAGCGCAATTGAGAAGCAATTCCCGAATTAGCAATATGGAATGTCCCCCGCAAGTCACGATTCTCTTTCATGCTATGCAAATTTGCAGCAACCTCAAATATGCCATCTACAAGAGAATATACCGATGTTGGTGAACCCATACGTTCTTTGAAAACCTGATTTAGGTCATTTTCCAATTTAGCAATTTTTTGCATTTTTGCAAAAAAACTCTTTGAATCTGGGCCATAAAGCCATGATGTGCGTAGAATTACGTGATTGGGATTAAATTGCGCAATTGCATCTTCTGCCCTTATGCCGATTCTGCCAATCTCGTTTTCAGCCGATGGTGCGGTACTTTCCGTATAGGGCGCTTCTGATTTGCCATCAAAAACCTGATGCCCAGAAAGGTGAATTATGGGGATATTTGCGGCGTTGGTTGCTTTTGCCATATTTTCCACGAGATTAATAAGTTCCAACCTATCGCTGCTCGTGATATTTTTATTAAAAAAATCAGGATGCGAAATGCCGATAAGATTTATAAAAAAATCAGCCTTGGTATTATTTATCTGTGCCTGTAAATCATCAACTGAAAAATCGCTATCTTCATTGGTCGATATAATTTGCGCGCCAAAGTTTGCAGCCCTTTTTAGAAGGGACTCCGCCAATTGACCGGTATTACCAGCCACCAAAAAGCGCATTATTTTCACCACTTAAATTCCCAATATGGGATATAAGATATTAGGCGTTTGCAAGAATGGTTTCAAGACGCTCTAATTTTTCAGAGTTTACAGCTTTTTCAGCATCAGATTTCGCATCGCGCAAATCTTCTTGTGCATTTTTGATTTCAGCCGCAACATCGTCTTTATTGATTGTTTTAAGGTCAACCGCATCCTCTGCAAGGATGGTAACACCATCAGGCGTTACATCGGCAATGCCGCCACCGATATACATTTTTGATTCTGTATTGCCTTCAAAAATTTTAATAATGCCTTTTTTAATCACGCTCATAGTTGCGGCATGCAATTTTAATGCGCCGAATTCACCGCTTTGTGCAGGAACAACAACTTGATCAACTTCGCCTGAAAACAACTCACGCTCAGGAGAGACGAGAGAAAAGTGCATTTTATCGGTATCTACATTTGCCATATCAATATTTTCCTGTCGCCCCAATAAACAATAATTTTTTTGAGTTCAAGACCTTTTGCAACTAATAAGCACAAAAACAATAGTATATTAGTATTATTTCACCACAAAATCATCAGCAATTGATTTATCAATTTCAAAAGCCCAGCCATCGGCATTTTTATTGATTTCTTTTGCGTAATCACTGTTGGAAAGTGCTTTGATTTTAAGCCAATAGAGGTGATATTGCTCAATAAGGCTGATTTCAACTTTTTCACCATTCTTAAGGGTTACAATTTCACTAGCTTTTGGTGGCGATGAAATCCGCTTTTCCGGTGCAACATCTTTGAATTTGATTTTACTAATTAATATTGCCGCGCGTGTGATATTGATTCCCGATTTATCACCGGCTTTAAAATCCCCTGCTGCATTGCGAATAATATCAAATTTATGACCCATTGGCGTGATTAATGTTGTGGCCATAATATTTTCAGGTGAGATATTTAAAAAATCCAATTCCAGCCATTGTGAAATATCGGTTAAATCAATCGATATAGGTGAGGCGTTATAAACCTGATTTTCACCCAATACCCGAACATAAGAAGCATCACCCACCTGCCCAATATGGCTTCCGGCAATGAGTTGATCTTGGGCATCAAAAAACTCAACAATATTACCGCGCCCGAATTCCACAGGCTCACCAACTTGAAGAGAATCAAATTTTGCGGGATCCGAAGTAACCAAATCACCTTGACGCAAATTAAGCATCGCATTGGTAAAGCTTTCAAGATAAGATTTTGATACTTTGAAATTAGAGCGTTCGGGCATAATCCATTCATTACCCTGCCTTATAAGCTGAATTGCGCCTTTGGTGTGGGTGATTTTAATACGGCGCACATCGCCTAATTGGTTCTCTAATTGTGGGAAAACTTTTATACTTAAGACCTTTTCGCCATAAACGGTCTCAACGCTTTTGCGATTGTGATAAACATAAAAAACAATAGACGCGATTAATAAAGCGCCAATAAAAATCTTTAAATAATTAAGAAAAGTGTCCGTTTTTTTATTTGTCATGGTTTTTTTGTTATACTCATAGTTTTAATCTATGCAATTTCATTATATAGCGGGCAAACAAATTTAAAAGAATAAGACTAAAGATGACAATGGCACCAAAAGAAATCGATCCCGTTAACTTTACCATAGACTTGATTAATTGCCCGTCGGTTACCCCAATCGAAGGGGGCGCGCTTGATTTATTGGAGCAAGTCTTAAAAAGCCTTGGTTTCAAAACCAAACGCTATGTTTTTGAGGATGTCGATAATCTTTATGCCCGCCTTGGTGATACTGCGCCCAATTTATGTTTCGCGGGTCATACCGATGTTGTGCCAACCGGTGATTTAAATAAATGGGATAATCCACCATTCGCGGCAAAAATAATTGATGGCGATTTATTTGGGCGCGGCGCGTGCGATATGAAAAGTGCGATTGCGGCCTGGGTTGCGGCGGTTCAAAAATATTTGTCGGAAAATGGTGTGCCAAAAGGTTCTATTTCATTGCTAATAACTGGCGATGAGGAAGGGGCGGCAATCAATGGCACGCGCAAATTATTGCCGGCAATTGCCCAAGATGGCGAAAAAATTGACCATTGCATAGTCGGTGAGCCAACCTGCCCCGAAGTGTTGGGTGATATGATAAAAAATGGTCGCCGGGGGTCAATTAATTGCACCATTAATTCGCATGGCATTCAAGGGCATGTTGCCTATCCCACGCTTGCCAAAAACCCAATTCCGCCATTGGTTGAAGTTTTGCATCTTTTGCAAAGCCATAAATTGGACGATGGTGCAGAGGGTTTTCAACCAAGCAATCTTGAAATTGTAACGATTGATGTTGGTAATCCCGCATCAAATGTTATCCCAGAAAATGCAAGTGCGCGCTTTAATATCCGTTTTAATACTAATCACAGTGGTAATTCTCTTAAACAATGGATTGAGAAATGCTGTGATGAAGTTAATGCCAAAATGGGTGCGGAATTAAAGCCAGATATTGCCATTTCCGGGGAGCCGTTTTTTACCAAACCCTGCCGTTTTACTGATATTATTCAGGCGGCGGCAAAAGATATAACTGGACTTGTGCCTGAATTATCAACCACGGGCGGCACATCTGATGCCCGCTTTATCAAAGATTATTGCCCCGTTGTTGAATTTGGCATTGTTGGCAAAACATTACATAAAATAAACGAAAATGTTGCGACCAAAGATATTTATGCTTTGCGCGAAATTTATTATAAAATAATCGAAAAATATTTTAACTTATAATGGAGGTTACAATGCCAAAACCAATCGCAATCGCCGGTATTATGGGGGCAATGGGGCGCAATCTTGCTGCAATGGCTGCGGCGGATGGTCGTTTCATGTTGGTTGGCGGAACCGAGGCGCCAAATAGTGCCGCCTTAAACAAACATATTTCAGATGCACTAAACCTCTTGAATGTAAGTGGTGAAATCTCGTCTGACATCAAAGTTGCCGCAAAATCGGCACAGGTTTTTATTGATTTCACCCGCCCTGCCGCAACCCTTGCCACTTTGGAGGCATTAAAAGCCACAGGCTGTAAAGCAGTGGTTATTGGCACAACGGGTTTCAGCGATGATGAAAATAAAAAAATAAAATCATTTGCCAAACATTTTGCCATTGTAAAAACCGGAAATTTCTCATTGGGCGTAAACTTACTTTCAGGCTTTGTGAAAAAAGCTGCGGCGGTATTGGGCGAAGATTGGGATATTGAAATTATCGAGGCGCACCACAGACGCAAAGTTGACGCGCCATCTGGAACAGCGATTCTTTTGGGCGAATCCGCCGCAGAGGGTCGTGGTAAACCATTATCAGATCTTCGAACACCTGCGCGTGAAGGCATTACTGGTGCGCGCGTCAAAGGCTCGATTGGTTTTTCGGCAATTCGTGGTGGTGGTATCGTTGGTGAACATGATGTTCGCTTTGAATCCGAAACTGAAAGCCTAGTTCTATCACACAAAGCCTGGGACAGAAGCACCTTTGCCAAAGGCGCGCTAGAAGCCGCCCTTTGGGTTGCCGATAAACCACCAGGTTTGTATGACATGCACGATGTGTTGGGGATATAAACCCACAATTGTCCTCCCCTGTGAGCTTGCTCACGGGGGAGGTGCCGCCAAAGGCGGCGGAGGGGGCTTGACGCCATATCAAACTCCAATAATCTATATATTATGCGCAATCCCAAAATTCAAAACTTTGCCAAAGAAAACCGCCAAAAACTTACCAAGGCAGAAACGATAATTTGGAAACATATTAAAGGCGCAAATATTGAAGGCGTGAAGTTTCGCCGCCAACACCCAATCCCGCCATTCATTGTTGATTTTGCCGCAATTGAAATAGGTCTGATAATTGAAATTGATGGCGCAACACACATAAGCGATGAAGAATTGCAAAATGATAAATCCCGTGAAGATTATCTTAAAACCAAAGGCTTTGAAATTGTAAGAATAAGAAACCTTGATATTTACAATAATCTTGGTGGAATATTGGAATTTCTTGGGAAACGGGTTTGGGAATTAAAGCTATCTAAGCATTTGCAGAAATGATGCTTGCCCCCTCCGAACGCTTCGCGTCCACCTCCCCCGCTCCCGTTGGTCGCAGGGGAGGATAGCATAACCAAAACTTTCTACCCACTGCACAAACATAATCAAATCTTTATTTTTACCCCTTTTTTTTGCCTTATTTAATTCCTAAGTTGAATGCTCATGAATTAAAGTTGCGGGAATAAAATGGCTACTAATACAACCTCTATGACACTTACCTTAGGTCCTGAACAAGGTTTGCAGCGTTATTTATCTGAAATCCGCAAGTTTCCAATGCTTGCCAAGGATGAAGAATATATGCTTGCAAGACGTTGGCGTGAACACGAAGATCCACAAGCGGCGGAACGCCTTGTGACCTCGCATTTGCGTTTGGTTGCCAAAATGGCGATGGGTTATCGCGGCTATGGCTTACCAATGGCAGAGGTTATTTCCGAAGGCAATATTGGTTTGATGCAGGCGGTCAAAAAATTTGACCCTGAAAAAGGTTTCCGCCTTGCAACCTATGCAATGTGGTGGATACGGGCATCAATTCAAGAATATGTGTTGCGTACTTGGTCGCTCGTAAAAATGGGGACAACTGCGGCACAGAAAAAACTATTCTTCAATTTGCGTCGTCTAAAAAATAAAATGCAAGCGGTTGAAGATGGCGATTTGCGCCCTGAACAACTTGAAGATATTTCAACCAAATTAGGCGTTTCTGAAGAAGAAGTAGTGAATATGAACCGCCGTATGTCAGGCCCTGATGCATCTTTGAACGTGCAAATTGGCGGTGAAGAAGGTGGCGCGGAATGGCAAGATTGGTTGGCATCCGATGAAGATTCACAAGAAACCGTATTGGCGCGCAATGAAGAATATGACGCCCGTATGGAGCTTTTGACCGCTGCGATGGCAAAACTTAATGAGCGTGAACAGAAAATCATTCGTGAACGCCGCCTAAAAGACCATCCGACAACTTTGGAAGATTTGGCTGAAGAATTTAAGGTTTCTCGCGAACGCATCCGCCAAATTGAGGTTCGTGCGTTTGAAAAACTGCAAGATGCAATGCGCGATATGGCGGCAGAACGTGGGTTACTAGAAACTGCGTAATCGCGCATTTATTTTACTTGCTCTTCGGTTTGCGGAAAAGTCTGCAACTTTTCCTACCTCATCGTGCGCGATATGGCGGCAGAACGTGGGCTTATAGAGGCGGCGTAATCGCGCATTTATTTTACTTGCTCTTCGGCTTGCGGAAAAGTCTGCAACTTTTCCTACTTCATTGTAATATTAATAACCACTGTCACCCCGCATTTATTGCGGGGTCTTTTAACTTTGTTCTTAAAACTTACGAGATGCCGTGGGCAAGTGCGGCATGACAAAGCCCTTAATTCACTTTATCCCCACAATGAAAATAACCCTTAATATTGCGTCCGCGTTTTTTTTTGAAGACGCGGACAAAGGCGTGGTGAAATGTCAGGAAATGTCAGGGTTTTGAGTGAGGCTGTTTTTTTGCTTTTGAATTTGTTCAAGCTTTGCAATGTCAACAAATGTCAACATTTTAAGGTACGGCAAAATTCTTAATTCTTAATTCTTAATTCTTAATCCCCAATTGCCTTTCCCCTCTTATCAAAACTACTAAAATCTACTATTTAACCTAAATGAAAATTCTTGTGACCGGTGCGGCGGGTTTTATTGGCTCTTATGTTTCCCATTCATTGCTTGGCATGGGGCATGAGGTGACGGGTATTGATTGTTTAAATGATTATTATGACCCTGCATTAAAGGTTGCGCGCCTTGATAGTTTGCGCCCACTGCAAGGGTTTGAATTTATCGAAATGGATTTGAATGAGATAAATTCCCGCAAATCCGAACTTGGTGAATTTGAAATAATCATCCATTTGGCGGCGCAAGCAGGCGTAAGATATTCAATTCAAAACCCATTTGCATATGCTGATTCCAACCTTTCAGGGCATTTGAATGTTTTGGAATTTGCGCGGGGTCATGCGCGCTCACCACTCGTCATTTATGCTTCTTCATCATCGGTTTACGGAAATAATTCGACCCCGCCATACAAAGAGACCGAATTTGTAAATAAACCCGTCTCACTTTATGCCGCAACCAAAATCGCGGCCGAGGCTATGTCCTATTCATACGCAAGTCTTTATGGCTTGCGGCAAATTGGTTTGCGTTTTTTCACCGTCTATGGCCCGTGGGGGCGCCCAGATATGGCATATTGGGGCTTTAGTGAGGCGATTTTATCAGGTAAACCCATAAAGGTATTCAACAACGGTAAATTGCGCCGCGACTTTACCTATATTGACGATATTGTTGACGGTATTACCCGTATTGCCACACGCGGCGCACATTTTGAAACCGTGCCGCACAAAATATATAATATTGGCAACAACAATCCGGTTGAATTAATGACCTTTATCGAAACTTTGGAAACTGCACTTGGTAAAAAGGCAATCAAAGAATTTTTACCGATGCAAAAAGGCGATGTCTTTGAAACCTGTGCCGATATTACGGCAATTTCCGATGATTATGGCTTTAAACCAACCACGGACATAAAAACAGGCTTGCAAAACTTCGCCGATTGGTTCTTGGGGTGGCGGGAAGTGTGATTTCCTGCTAAAAATTATCAAAAAAAGCTGACACTTTGAATTGAATCCGCTATGGGCTGATTATGACAAATAACACCGAAATCACCCCCGAAATTATCGCTGAACACGGCATCAAGCCGGATGAATATCAAATCATCCTCGACCGTCTTGGTCGTGCGCCGAATTTATTGGAACTTGGCATTTTCTCTGTCATGTGGTCGGAGCATTGTTCCTATAAATCATCGCGACGCCATTTGTCGAAATTTCCGGTTACTGGCCCATTGGTTATTCAAGGTCCAGGTGAAAATGCGGGTGTTATTGATATTGGTGATAATCAGGCGGCTATCTTTAAAATGGAATCGCATAACCACCCATCATTCATTGAACCATATCAGGGTGCGGCAACCGGTGTTGGCGGCATCATGCGCGATGTGTTTACAATGGGTGCGCGCCCCGTGGCGCTTGCCAATGCTTTGCGTTTTGGCGAAATGGAAAACCAACATACAAAACGCCTTTTAAACGGTGTTGTTGCGGGGATTGGTGGTTATGGCAATTGCGTTGGCGTGCCAACTGTTTGCGGTGAAACTAATTTCCATGCCTCATACAACGGTAACATTCTTGTAAATGCAATGTGCGTTGGTTTGGCTGAACAAGACAAGATTTTCTATTCACGCGGTGCCAAAATTGGTTCGCCAATTGTTTATTTTGGCTCAAAAACTGGTCGTGATGGTATTCACGGTGCAACAATGGCATCGGCTGAATTTGATGTGGATTCCGATGAAAAACGCCCAACTGTTCAGGTTGGTGACCCGTTCATGGAAAAATTGCTTATCGAAGCAACTTTGGAATTGATGCAAACCGATTGCATCGAGGCCATTCAGGATATGGGTGCGGCGGGTCTTACTTCATCATCTGTTGAAATGGCAGGTAAAGAAGGTCTTGGCATTGTTTTGAAAATGAATGATGTTCCGGTTCGCGAAACCCATATGACACCATATGAAATGATGCTTTCCGAATCACAAGAACGTATGCTTGCCATCATTAAGCCAAGGCAGGAGCATATTGCCGAAGCAATCATGCAAAAATGGGATCTTGATTATGCCGTTATTGGCTACACCACTGATACCGGACGCATGGTTCTTGAATTTAATGGCGAAGTTGTTTGTGACATTCCGGTTGGTCCATTGTCATCAGATGCACCAAACTATGATCGCCCTTGGGTCAAGCCAGAGGTTGAAAAGCCAGTTGCCGCGCGTGAAATCGGTGAATTGGGCAATTTGGGTGAAGCACTTTTAAAAATCCTTTCAAGCCCTGATATTTGTTCAAAACGCTGGATTTGGGAACAATATGACCGCCACGTTATGGCGGATACATTGGCGGATTCTTCGCATGCATCAGATGCTGCATTGGTTCGCGTGCATGGCACTGATAAGGCATTGGCGATTACGTGCGATTGCACACCGCTTTATGTTAAAAATGACCCATATGAAGGTGGTAAGCAAGTGGTGGCGGAAAGCTATCGCAACATAATCGCCACCGGTGCAACCCCGATTGCGATTACTGATAATCTAAACTTTGGCTCTCCAGAGCGCCCTGAAATCATGGGGCAGATTGTTATGGCAATCGAAGGCATGGCAGAGGCGTGTAAGGTTTTGGAATATCCTGTCGTTTCTGGCAACGTTTCACTTTATAATGAAACCATGGGGACGCCAATTTTACCAACCCCTGTGGTCGGCGGTGTTGGCCTTATTAATAATTATAATGACGCCATTGGTTATGGTGGCATTAATGAGGGTGATATTATCATCCTTATCGGCAATACCACCGATAATATGGGCGCAACCACTGCTATGAAAGTGTTGGTTGGCCGTGAAGATGGCGCCCCGCCAAAAGTTGATTTGCTTTTGGAAAAACAAACCGGCGAAACCATTCTAGAGCTTAATGAAAAAGGTCTGATTGAGGCGTGCCACGATTTATCAAACGGTGGTTTGGCACTTGGTCTTGCGAAAATGACTATGGGTTCTGATATTGGTATTGTTGGACAGGTGCAGGATGATATTCCGCTTAATGCCGCACTTTTTGCCGAAGATCAGGCACGCTTCTTGATCGCTGTTGCCCCAGAAAATGAGGGCGCGGTTAATAAAATGTTGTTCGACAAGGGGCTTGCATCGCGTAAAATCGGGGTTGCCGCAGGAAACAGCCTCGAAATTGCGGGCGCGTTCAAAATTCATAAAGATGATTTATGGAAAGCGTATGAAGGCACTTTGCAGGAATTTGTCGCTTAATCATCCATTTTGTACATAACTGTAAGTTTGGCGGTTGATGGCATTGGCGTGCAATTATCTGTTGCTGGGTAATAAAGCATTTTCTTTGCAACCGTTATTGCCGCATTCTCAAAAATGCCAGATGGGTATGCTTCAATTACATCCGCCGAAGTTACATAGCCTTTTTCATTTATCGATAGTGACAAAACAACCTTGCCCTCAATTTCTTTGCTTTCAGCAATTTTGGGGTATGCCCGTTCAATATTGAAAGGGCGCATTACTTTTGCTTTCGTTGTAACGCCTTCGCATTGCATGGTTGACGCTTTTGATAGCTTTGCAAAACGTTTAATTTCCCAGCTTAGATCGTCAATTTGGTAATGAAATACCGATACAGCAATTGTTGCTAGGGTTGTGCCGATGATTGCAACATACTTGTTTTGGACTATATGCCTATAATTATTCATAACTGCCCCCTGAATAACCCAATGAGCAAAATAATATATAAGGTTGCAATAAGGTCAATGAAAAATTGATTGCAAAAGTATAATAATTCTATGCATGTTTATTTTATTAGCACAAAAAAGCCCCCGATTTAAACGGGGGCTTTTTAAATTCACTATCAATTGGATTATTTGATTTCGTCTTTTGACGAAACAATTTTGCCGACGAAATTATAATCAATTGCTTCTGACGCGCTCATCCAATAGTCGCGGTCAGTATCGGCAACAATTCTTTCATAGGTTTGACCCGTCGCCGCCGCAAAAATACGGTTTAGGCGTTCACGCATACGAATAATTTCACGTGCCTGAATTTCAACATCAGATGCCATACCGCCAACGCCGCCGCGTGGTTCATGAAGAAGGAAGCGGGTATTAGGTGTGCAGAAGCGGCGCTCAACTGGTGCTGCGGCAAAAATTAAAGCGCCCGCAGATGCCGCCCAACCGGTTGCAAGGATATTAACCGGCGCTGATACGAATTTAATCATATCATGAATCATATCACCGCTTTCAACATGGCCGCCAGGTGATGATAAAATAAGCAAAATCGGGTCATTTGAAATTGCAGATAATGCAATCAAACGCTCGGTAACGCGACGTGCTTGGGTATCATCAATTGCGCCTGTTAAAAGAATTGTGCGGGAATCGAGCAATGCCTTTTCGAGCAAGGCAAGTGATGATTCCGGTGCTTTGGGGGTTTCTTCTTCATCAAGACGCATAAAAATTCTCCGAAAAACTCAAATATCTCTTTATTTAAGCCTTAAAGCTGTTGTTACAAGGTGTTCATACACACCAATTCTTAACAAATGCAAATTTCACCTGTAAATTATGTGGATAAAGTTTAGCCAAAAGGTGCGCAAAAATATTTATAAAATTTAAAACAGCGTTTAAAAGGCCGAAAATATATTATAAAGCGTGTTGAAAAGGTCCGCAAATCTAATAGATTGCAATAAAGACTTGATGAAACTTATTTTCCCGCTTAGTGAGGTGGCATGGTAAATACTGCAAATTTTCTGGATTTTGAAAAGCCGCTTGTTGAGCTTGAAAAGAAAATCGATGAATTGACGGCTGCTGCTGCTGCCGGAACTGGCACGAATGTGCGTGATGAAATCTCTAAACTGCGGGCGAAATCTAATAAAGCGCTCGCGGATTTGTATGCCAATCTTGATCCATGGAAAAAGACCAAGGTTGCCCGTCATCCCGAGAGACCGCATTATGTTGATTATGTGCGCGCATTGGTAAAAGATTTTGTGCCGCTTGCAGGCGATAGGAATTTTGCCGATGACGAGGCGATAGTGGGTGGTCTTGGGCGCTTTAAAGGGCGCAATTGCGTGATTATCGGCCATGAAAAAGGCAAAACCACTGATGAGCGCCTAAAACATAATTTTGGTATGGCGCGCCCCGAAGGTTACCGCAAGGCAATTCGTCTTATGGATATGGCGGAAAAATTTGGGCTTCCGGTGATTTCATTGGTTGATACGGCTGGCGCATATCCTGGTCTTGATGCCGAAGAACGCGGACAGGCCGAGGCGATTGCACGTTCTACTGAGCGCTGTCTAACCCTTGGTGTGCCAATGGTTGCGGTGATAACTGGTGAAGGTGGCTCTGGCGGTGCGGTGGCGATTGCTTCTGCAAACTCGGTACTTATGCTTGAAAATTCAATATATTCGGTGATTTCACCCGAAGGTGCGGCATCAATCCTTTATCGCAGCAATGATAAGGCAAAAGATGCGGCCATTGGCATGAAAATCACTGCCCAAGACCTTAAGGGCCTTGGCGTTATTGATGAAATCATCCCCGAACCATTGGGTGGCGCGCATCGTCATACTGATGCGGTTATTAAATCGGTTGGTGAAGCGGTTGAAAAGGCGTTGAAATCTTTTGACGGCATGGATGCGGCGGCAATCAAGGCACATCGTCGTGAACGCTTCCTAAAAATTGGACGTAGTTTGCAGGCGTAACAATTTAAATTGTCACCCCGCATTTATTGCGGGGTCTTTTTTAATATTAGCATTTGAAACAGAAAGATGCCGCAACAAGTGCGGCATGACATCCTTAATTAATCTATCCCAATAAACTTGCCTTTGCATATTTCATTGGCGGGCTGCCAAATGCCAAAATACCATCATGATATTTTTTAAGGTTAAAATTTCCACCCATTTTCTTTTCATAGGTGGCGCGGGCATCCAAATGCTCCATAAAGCCAACAAAATAGGTTGATAATTGTGTATATGATAATTGCGCACGCCGCCATTTGCCGCGTGCCTCACTTTCTTCTTGGAAGGCGGTTTCGGTTAGAAGCTTCATCATTTCATCTTCTGTCATGCCTTCGCAATGGATTTTTTGATCAATAAGCGCATTGGTTATGGTGCGAAGTTGCACTTTTAACTGCACTAATTTGTAAAGTGGGTCATCGGCCTTAAAGCCCTGTTCAACCATCATATTTTCGGCATAAACCGCCCAACCTTCAACAAAGCTACCACTTGAAAGAATGGCGCGCAAAATTGATGGATAGGTATTGGCATGGAAAATTTGCACATAATGCCCCGGCATTGCCTCATGTACCGCAATATCCTGAATCCCACGTAGGCTATATTCTTTTAGGAAGGAATCGGCTTGTTCTTTTGTCCAATCATCGGGAATTGGTGAAACCGCATAGAAGGTTGGCAAGTTTTTATCCAAAGGCCCTGGGCTATCACAATATGCAACCGCATAGCCACGTTGGAATTCCGGCATTAAAATAACTTTTACCGGGCCATCAGGTAGTGTGATAAGGTCTTTTTCAATCACGAATTTACGCGCAACTTCGGTCATGGCGGTTGCGGTTTCGACCAATGCGTTGCGCTCCGGTCGCGCCTCTGCCGCCTTGTCGATTGCGTTTTGAATTACTTTTTGAATTGTGGCTTCGTCAGGGGTCGCAGGGATTGCGTCAGTGTAATAATTTTTGGCAATTTCAAACATCTGACCGCGCACAAATTTAATGCGTTCAAGGGCTTTTTGCTTGATGTCTTCGCGGGTTAGGTCTGATTGCAATACAAATTGAAGCTGTTTGTCAAAAACCTCTGCGCCAACCCTAAAATCGCCTTTGGCGGCGGGAACAAGGGTTTCATCAATCCATTTTTGATTTTCATTCACAACTTCCGAAAATTTTTCAATTACTGCATCGACTAATGGACGCATAATGCCGTCATCAAATACACCAAGATTCGGTTTGATCATCTCATCAACAATTGAATGTAGCCCCTTATTTTGTGCTGAATATGTCAGAGCATAAGGTTTTGGAACATTCTGGGGAATGATGTTTTCGCGCATTTGCATGATTACTTTCTCGGCTTTTTGAAGCCGTGAAACTGCTGAGAACATTCGATTTTTCATCGGCGCGAATTCCCGCGCCATAACATTATAAACACCGCCTCCAATAATATTCTGGTAATAAAGCGGGTTCCACTCCCATGTTTTCAAAACCTCTGTTTCCCATATTTGAGATTTGAGTGAATTTTTCAAAAGCTCAAAATCAATCGCGGTTTGTGGCGAAAGAGTAGATTTATTAATTTTATCAAGCTTGCTTAAAAACTTTTTGGACGCCTGCAGTCCTTTTTCAATTCCAGCTTTGCTTAAATCATCAACAATACCGTCAAAGCGGTGGTCGCCAATTTGGGTCGCCGAAACCGGCGATGACGAAAGCATATTCTCAAGCCAATCCTTGGCGATTTTTTCGAATTTGGCATCCTCCGGCGTAGCCGCAATTGCATCCGTTGCAATCAATGGCAATGTTAGAAGTGAACCTAAACCAAAATTTAAAGCGCGCCGTGAAATCATCATTTTAAAACCTCTTTTTGCTCAATCTATCGCAAAGCAGAAATCTGGCAATTGTTATTTGCGTTTATTAAAAAAAACTTCTAAACAGACCCCGCAATTTAAAGAGAAATCACATGTCTGAAGAACAAGAAAAACCAAAACGCCCACAACGTATTTTTTCCGGCGTGCAACCAACCGCAAATATTCACCTTGGTAATTATCTGGGTGCTATTAAGCGTTTTGTACCTTTGCAATACGAAATGGAATCAATTTTTTGTGTGGTTGATATGCACGCGATTACAGTACCACAAGATCCAAAAAAACTTGTGTTACAAACCCGTGAAGTGGCTGCCGCCTATCTTGCGGCGGGCATTGACCCTGAAAAAAGCATTGTTTTTGTGCAGTCAAATGTTTCCGCCCATGCCGAACTTGCATGGATTTTAAATTGCGTGGCACGTATGGGTTGGATGGAACGTATGACCCAATTTAAAGACAAGGCCGGCGAAAATTCAGAGCGTGTGTCATTGGGGTTATTTGCCTATCCTGCATTAATGGCGGCGGATATTTTGGCATATCACGCAACCCATGTTCCAGTTGGCGAAGATCAAAAACAGCATTTGGAATTGGCGCGCGATGTTGCGGCAAAATTCAATAATGACTTCAAGGCCAAGGGCTTTTTCCCGCTTCCTGAACCATTGATTGGTAAAGAGGCGGCACGGGTTATGAATCTGCAAGATGGTTCAAAGAAAATGTCAAAATCGGATCCTGCGGAATTGTCGCGCATCGCGCTTACTGATGATGCCGATACAATTGCCAAAAAATTCAAAAAGGCACGTACCGATCAATTCCCAATGCCTGAAACTATGGACGAATTAAAAACTCGCCCCGAGGTTGATAATTTGGTGGGCATTTATGCCGCCCTTGCCGAAACCACAAAAGAAGCAGTTGTCGCGGAGTTTGCGGGTGCTGGCTTTGGCTTGTTTAAACCAAAACTTGCCGATTTGGCGGTGGAAAAACTTGCCCCAGTAAGCACGAAAATGCGTGATTTTATGGAAAATCACGACCATATCGACAAAATCCTTAGAGAGGGTGCGGAGCGGGCAAATGCAATTGCAGCCCCAATTTTGAAAAAAACCAAAGAATTAGTTGGTTTCTTTAGCTAATTTTTATTTTTTCATCACAATCTTGCCCTAAATTTCCGATATTTTTAGTCAACAATAAAGGAGACTAAAATGTCACAAGATTTTGAAGGCAAAGTAGCAATTGTAACCGGCGGCGGTTCGGGCATTGGTGCGGCGATTGTTCGCGAATTATTTTCGCGCGGCGCAAAAATTGTTATTGGTGATTATAAGATTGAGGGGGCAAACCATATTGCCGCCGAACTGGGTGACAAAGTAAAAGTTTTCAAGGTTGATGTTTCCGATGCAGCACAGGTTAAGGCGCTGGTTGACTTTACTGTAAAAGAATTTGGTCACCTTAATTTGGCGGTTAATAATGCCGGTATTGGTGGCGAAGCAAATCCGATTGCTGATCTAAGTGTTGAGGGATGGTTACAAGTAATAAACACTAATCTTAACGGTGTCTTTTACGGAACAAAATACGAAATTGCCGAAATGTTAAAACATGGCGGCGGTGCCATTGTTAATATGGCATCGATTTTAGGTTCGGTTGGCTTTGCCAATTCTGCCGCCTATGTCGCGGCAAAACATGGTGTTGTTGGCCTTACCAAAAATGCTGCACTTGAATATTCGCATAAAGGTGTGCGCGTGAATGCGGTTGGCCCAGGCTTTATTAAAACCCCACTTTTGGACAGTATTGGCAATGATACGGTTTTGAATGCCGCGCTTGTGCCGCTTCATCCAATTGGTCGATTGGGAACACCTGAAGAGGTTTCTGCACTTGTCTGCTTCTTACTTTCAGATGCCGCAAGTTTTATCACAGGTTCTTATCACCTTGTGGACGGGGCATATACGGCAAAATAGCCGTATAGGAATCCCCACCATTGCATGATTGTGATGGTGGGGATTTTTCATTCGATTTTAACTTTGGCGCTATTGCCCATTATTGCGGTAATAGTAATTTTTAAAGGACAGAATAATGAGCATGGCAATGAGAGGCAATATGAAACTATTTTCAGCAAGTATTATGGCAATTTCGACGGTCTTTATGCTGCCGACATTTGCAAGCGCGCAACAAGCGAATGCACCCAAGGCAATGAACGCGCCAATAACTAACTTTACATTGGCGCCTTTGCCATATGCCTATGACGCGCTTGAGCCGGCGATTGATACGCAAACTATGATAATTCACCATGATAAGCATCATCAAGCATATGTTGATAATCTTAATAAGGCTATTGCTGCAAACCCCGCATTTTCGGGGCAAAGTCTTGAGCAATTAATTGCCAAAGCCGGAACGTTGCCGCCCGCAGTACATAATAACGCGGGTGGTCATTGGAATCACACTTTCTTTTGGAATAGCATGGCGCCAATTGCAAAATCTGGTACGCCTTCACCCGCATTGAATGCCGCCATTATTAGCAGTTTTGGATCAATGGATAATTTTAAAGCCGAATTTAAAAAGGCTGGGCTTGGGCGTTTTGGTTCGGGTTGGGTTTGGTTAATCGTTGGTGCGGATGGCAAACTTGCGATTACATCAACCCCCAATCAAGATAACCCATTGATGGATATTGCCGAAGTAAAGGGCGCACCTTTGTTGGGCAATGATATGTGGGAACATGCCTATTATTTGAAATATCAAAACAAACGTGGCGATTACATCGATGCCTGGTGGCAAGTGGTTAATTGGAATGAAGTTTCAAAACGTTATGCAAGCGCGATAAAAAAATAGCCCCTCTTTCACTTTGGGATACCTCCCCCGTTTTACAGGGGGGGGAAGGGGGCTGCTTTGATGTTTAAGCTATTTTCCGTGGCAATGTTTGAATTTTTTGCCGCTTACGCTACCGATGAGGTAGGAAAAATTGAAAACTTTTCCGTAAACCGAATAGCAAGAAAAAAAATCCTTGCGGGCAAAAGCCCCCTCCGTCACTACGTGACACCTCCCCCGTTTCACAGGGGAGGAGGAGGGTTTAGGCAATTTTGCCGTGGCAATGTTTGAATTTCTTGCCGCTTCCGCACGGACAATCGGCATTGCGTGGGGTATTAAGCCAGTTTCTTGGCATATCGCCCATTGGTGATGGTACAAGATCATCCGCATCATCGCCCATTTCATCAAGATCAGTATCAGGGCGTGGATGCGATGCCTTTATATCTGATGGATTGATGAAGCCTTCACCAAATTGGGAAATATCCGCACCTTCGATAAGGCCTGCATTAACTTCTTGTGGCGGGCGTTGCATGATTTGTAGGTTTTGCAGGATTGAAACCACATCATTGCGCAATTCTTCACGCATGGTTTCGAATAATGTAAAGCCTTCTGTTTTATACTCAATCAATGGGTCGCGCTGTCCATAGCCGCGAAGGTGAATAACTGAGCGTAAGTGATCAACGGTTACAAGGTGCTCCCGCCATTTTGCATCAATGGTTTGAAGCAATACTTGTTTTTCAACATCGCGTGCTTGATCGGCGCCAATAACCGCAACTTTTTCTTCCCAAAGTTTTTCTGAGGCTTCGATAATACGATTTTTAATATCGTTATCGTCAACGCCTTCTTCAGAAATCCACTCTTTAAGTGGTAAGTCAACGCCAAGCCCAGATTTAACTGCCTCATGAAGGCCGTCACCATCCCATTGTTCTGGCAATAGTTTTGGCGGCATAAAGCGGGCGCATAAATCATCAATTACTTCTTCGCGCATAAAGGCGATGGTTTCTTCAACATCATCGTCACGCATGAATTCTTTACGCTCTTCAAAGATTTGCTTCCGCTGGTCATTGATAACGTCATCGTATTTCAAAAGATTTTTACGGATGTCAAAGTTACGGGCCTCAACGCGTTTTTGCGCGATTTCCATGGCTTTGTTCATCATGCGCTCTTCAATTGGTTCATCTTCTGGGATGTTCATTGAAGACATAAGATTTTTGAATTTGTCGCCACCGAAAATACGCAATAAATCGTCCTCGGTTGATAGATAGAAACGTGAACGACCTGGGTCACCTTGGCGACCAGTACGACCACGAAGCTGGTTATCAATACGACGGCTTTCGTGACGCTCTGTACCCAAAACGTAAAGACCACCAAGATCAAGCGATTTTTGTTTTGCCTTTTCAATCTCAGGAACGATTTCAGATTTTAATTTTTCAATCTCTTCAGGAGTCATTTCACGACCCCATGCAGCTTCACGTTCACGCTGCTTTTTGGCGATACGCATTTCAAGGTTACCGCCAAGCTGAATATCTGTACCACGACCTGCCATGTTGGTGGCGATGGTTACCGCACCCGGAACGCCGGCATCGGCGATAATTTCCGCCTCTTGTTCGTGATAGCGGGCGTTAAGAACATTGTGTGGAATTTTTTTCTTTTTCAAAAGCTCGGAAATCACTTCTGATTTTTCGATTGATGCCGTACCAACCAAAATCGGTTGACCTTTGGTATGGGTTTCCTCGATATCGCGGACGATTGCACGGTGTTTCGCATCTTCGGTTTGGAATACGAGGTCGTTATCATCAATCCGTTGAACAGGGCGATTGGTTGGAATTTCAATAACCGATAGCCCATAAATAGATTCAAATTCCGCCGCTTCGGTCTGCGCAGTACCGGTCATACCAGCAAGTTTTGAATAAAGACGGAAATAGTTTTGGAAGGTAATGGATGCAAGAGTTTGGTTTTCTGGCTGAATATCAGCACCCTCTTTTGCTTCGATTGCTTGATGCAGACCTTCTGATAGGCGGCGACCAGTCATCATACGACCAGTAAACTCGTCAATAAGAATTACTTCACCATCTTTAACGATGTAATCTTTATCGCGTTGGAAAAGCACGTGGGCTTTTAATGCCTGGTTCACGTGGTGAACCGTTGAAGTATTGGCAACCTCATACAATGAACCTTGAAGCAGGCCATGTTGGACAAGCAATTCTTCAATATGCTCGGAGCCTTGTTCAGTGAATACCGCAGTTCTTTGTTTCTCGTCATGTTCGTAATCAGATTTATCGAGAAGATAGATTAATTCATCAACTTTGCGGTAAAAATCAGAACGGTCATCAGTTGGACCAGAAATAATAAGTGGTGTTCGCGCCTCGTCAACAAGGATTGAGTCGACCTCATCCACGATTGCAAAATGGTGTCCGCGTTGTGCCATTTCATCAAGGCTATATTTCAAATTATCACGAAGATAATCAAAACCTAATTCGTTATTGGTTGCATAGGTAATATCGCAATTATATGCCGCGCGGCGTTCACTATCACGTAAATCAGGAACGATAATACCGGTTGAAAGCCCCAAAAAGCTGTAAACTTGTCCCATCCATGATGCGTCACGACGTGCAAGATAATCGTTTACGGTTACGACATGTGCGCCTTTACCTTCTAATGCATTAAGGTAAACAGGTGCGGTTGCCACAAGGGTTTTACCCTCACCAGTACGCATTTCCGCGATTGAGCCAGAGTTTAAAACCATGCCGCCCACAAGCTGCACATCGTAATGACGCTGCCCAAGGGCACGTTTTGATGCTTCGCGGACTACTGCAAATGCCTCATCAAGAATGTCGTCTAACTTTGCGCCATTCTCTAGTTTTTGTTTAAACTCAGCGGTCTTGGCGGCAAGTGCAGCATCAGAAAGTTTAGATATTTCTGCCTCTAATGGGTTAATGCGTTGTTGAACGCGCTGCATAAGGGATTTTACTTTGCGATCGTTAGAAGATCCAAAAATTTTAGTAATGGCATTAAGCATGATATTTTCTTTGCTATATGAATTTTGCGCTTAAATGGCGTATTTATTGTTAATTTGCAAGTTTAAGCATAAGTTTGTTGCCCTAAACTCGTAATATAAAGCAGTTAATCACCTTTTCCCCGAGTTCAATGGGGTTTTTAAAGAATCTGCAGTTTAGTTGTTTTGCATGAAACCATCAAAATACTGCCAGAATTTTTGCCGATATTCCTCTTTTTCAACCATTATCTCGTGCATTGCGCCATCAATGCGGACAAGGCAGGCATTGGGAAGGTCTGCTGCAATTCGGTTTTGCGCGTCATTATCGACAATTAATTCTTCGCCAGCTTGATAAACCAAAACTGGAATTTTGATTTTTTCTAATTTTTCTTTGGTAAACCCTGCCATCATTTGGAAAGATTTATTTATCCATTGATTGGTTGGTCCGCCAAGTTGCAGGCGTGGTTCGGAAAGCATTAATGCCGAATTGCGTCTGAAATTATGTGGTGAGTGTGTCACGTCTGATGTCGAAAAAGGTTGTGGTGACCAAATATGACGTGTTCCCATTGCGGTTTTTTTACGCATACCAAGGGCGCAAACCGCCGCCGATAATTGCCGTGCAAATGGCAGTGGTTTTAGCCACCACATCGGTGCATTAAAAATCGCGGCCTTAATTATTGGAATGTAATCTTGCAATAGGATATGCATGGCAATCATGCCGCCCATTGAATGGCTTAACATGTAAAAAGGTTCGGGTAAGCGGTCGCGCAGTTTTAGGAATGTCGCCTGAATATGAATTGCGGCATTATCAAAACTATCAATATGCCCCAACATTTTATCATCCAATAATCTGTCTGACATTGCCTGCCCACGATTATCAACAATCAGGACGTTAAAACCACGCTCATTAAGTTCAATGATGGTTTTTGCATATTTTTCAATATATTCAGTGCGTCCAGGAATAACGAGAAATGAACCTTTTGGGATTTGCCTTGTGGGGACAAAGGCAACCCGCATTCGTACAATTTGCCCGGTTTCAATATTTGGCGGGCCATCGACCCAATAAATTTCAGGGTTATTTAATTGTTGGGTTAATTCATCAATTAAAAAATCTTGCATTGGCATCACGATAAGAAAGATTGCAATTTCATTGCGGCGCCAATGTCGCCATCAACTTTTAATTTCCCACCCATGAATGCCGCCATCGGATTTAAATTGCCTTTTGCAAGGTCAAGAAAATCAGGAATGCTTATGCTTATGGTGCAATCTGCATCTTTATCATCGTTGGAAACTTTGTTTTCGTCCGCCCCGTCGATGAAAATAATACCTGCATCAACAAGATTAAGTTTGAATTTTACGCCAATGGGGGCATGTGTTTTTGCTTTGGCATCTATTTTTGCTGTTAATTCCTGTAAATTCATGCTTTCATCTCGTATCAGAAAAGAATATTCTAAATTAAAGAATAACCTATGAATATGAATAATCTTATATTCAATATAAAATCAACTTAATCAGATGTGAAAATGCAAAATTTCGGATATTTCGCTCCCACAAAATTTCAATTATCTCTCATAAATTGGTCTCGTGACAATGATGCTAAGGGTGGGCCAAAAATCGTGGCTTCAATTGCCCGCCGTCTTACCGCGCGGATAAAGCAACCTCCGTATGATTTGGAAACGTTTGGCATTAAAATGCGCCTTGACCCAAGCCGTAATATTGCCGAAAAACGCCTTGTATTTTCACCTAATCGTTTCGATTTTAAAGAGCGTGAGATTTTGTCAAAAACCCTGGTTAATGGCGATGTGTTTGTTGATATTGGCGCAAATATTGGCGGCTATTCAATGTGGGCGGCAAAGTTTGTTGGTTCAGGAAAAGTAATCGCATTAGAGCCGCAGCCAAAAGTTTTTGCCCGCCTTAAAGCCAATGCTGATTTAAATCCAGAATTTAATATCGTCCCACTTCAAATTGCTGCAGGTGCGGATGATTCAAAAATGATGATGTCGATTTCCGCCGCCAATGATGGTGAAGCATCTTTGCAGCGTCTGGGACAAGGTGGTGGCTTTGTTGAGGTTGATGTGAAACCATTGCTAGACATATTACGGTCGCAAAACATTACTAAGGTCAAGGCATTTAAAATTGATGTTGAGGGTTTTGAGGAAAGTGTATTGTTACCATTTTTCAAAACCGCCCCCAAAAGCCTGTTTCCGCAATTAATCATCCTTGAACGGGGTGACGGAGATTGGGAAACCGATTTAAAGCAAAGCTTGATTGATGTTGGCTATCGAGTCGCCGAAACTTTACGCATGAATTATGTTATGGAATTAGTAAAATGAAATTATTCTATGCCCCCGCGTCACCATTTGCCCGTAAATGCCGCATTGTTGCCTTTGAAACCGGACTTGTTGGTAAAATCGAGCTTGTGAATGCACCGCCATCTGAAAACCCACCGGAATTAATTGCCGTAAACCCAATTGTGCAAATTCCAACATTAATATTGGAAGATGGACGTTCTGTTATTGGCTCTGATATGATTTGCTCTTATTTAATTGCTATGTCTGGCAATAAATCACTTTATTCCGATGATTTGGGTCTTGAAGAGCGCAGGCTTGAAGTTTTTGCCGATGGTGCTTCTGAGGTTGCGGTTAAATTGCGTTATGAATTAATCCGTCCGATTGGAAAACAATTTACTGATAATATTACCCGCTTGCAAAACCACATTAAACGGGTCTTGGAATTTCTTGATAGCGAAGTAAATCCAGATGCCTATAATCTTGGAACAATTGCCACACTTTGCGCGATTGATTACAATGATTTGCGCCACCCTGATTTAACTGCAACCATTAATGTTCCGAATTTACGGACATTGCAAAGAAATATGGCGGCAAAGGAAATTGTAAAAACCACTGCGCCGCAATAATTGGTTTTACCCCCCCCCTGCGACAATGTACTACGACCAAAGTCGTAGATTTGTTAACTAAATTGCATTAATGGGTCTGTTTTATAAATAGTCTTGAGTAGGGGAAAATAATGCATAAAATCGGCGCAAAATATGCCAAAATGCTTGATGCTGCTAATGGTCTTGAACCTTTAAGAACCGCTGTGGTTCATCCTGTTGACACTGCCTCAATTGGTGGTGCGATGGAGGCCAAAGAAGCGGGTTTTATTACACCAATTTTGGTCGGACCAGAAGCAAAAATCAGGCGTGCTGCCGATGAAGCCGGCGTTGATATTTCTGATGTCGAACTTGTGCCAACCAGTCACAGCCATGCCGCCGCTGCCGAAGGTGTACGTATTGTCCGTGCCGGACAAGCTGCTGCCTTAATGAAGGGTGCATTGCATACTGATGAGCTTATGAGTGCGGTAATGTCTTCAACCGAAGGCTTGCGCACTGCGCGCCGCATTACCCATGTGTTCGCGCTTGATGTCCCTAGCTATCACAAGCCGTTATTCATTACCGATGCCGCCATTAATATTTATCCAACCTTGGAAGATAAGCGCGACATTATCCAAAACGCGATTGATCTTTGCCATGCCCTTGATATTAAAGAGCCAAAGGTTGCCATTCTTTCGGCGGTGGAAACTATTAACCCCCGCATTAATTCAACTATCGAAGCTGCTGCACTATGCAAAATGGCGGAACGCGGACAAATTACTGGTGGTGTTCTTGATGGCCCACTGGCATTTGATAACGCAATCTCGCGCGAGGCGGCTGATACAAAACACATTGTTTCAGTGGTTGCGGGTGATGCAGATATTTTGGTTGCACCAGATTTAGAAGCTGGAAACATGCTTGCCAAACAATTGATTTATCTTGCGGGTGCGGACGCCGCAGGGATTGTTTTGGGCGCACGGGTTCCAATAATGCTTACATCACGTTCAGATTCGCTTTTTGCTCGTCGTGCCTCGGCGGCGTTGGGTGTGCTTTTGGCACGCTTTAAGGCGTTGAATGAAAAAAATGTTGCTGCCGAATAGGGGTTAATGATGAAAGATGTTAAAGGGATAATTGTATTTAACACTGGCTCATCATCCGTTAAATTTGCGCTTTATGGCATGGATTGCCTGAACCAATATTTGCACGGCACGATTGATGAAAAGCCAGACGGCGCAGTTTGCAGCTTTGTTGGCGATAAAGCGGATGAATTTGTCGATTTTGTTCCGCCTAAAACCGGTGGCCATGCGGTAATGATCGAGGCATTGCTTGATGGCTTTAAAACCTATTTGCCCGAAGTGAATACGGTTGCGGCGGGGCATAGGGTGGTTCATGGCGGTGATTATTTTGATGGCCCTGTGATGGTGAATGATGACAGTATGGCAAAAATGGAAGATTTAATCCGCTATGCCTTTGTCCATCAGCCCCATAATATTCAGGCAATCAAGGCGGTAAAAGCGCATTTCCCTGATTTGCCACAAGTTGCTTGCTTTGACACTGCCTTTCACCAGACGCAGCCACAGCTTGCAACCATGATGACAATTCCCAAAGAATTTTATGCGCGCGGTATTAAGCGTTATGGCTTTCACGGGCTATCATATCAAAATGTTGCCGATATTTTAGCAACTGAAAAAGACAATGGCGGGCGGGTTATTGCGGCCCACCTTGGCAATGGTGCAAGTATGTGCGCCATTAAAAATGGTAAAAGCATCGCCACAACAATGGGCATGACCGTGCTTGATGGTTTAATGATGGGGACACGTTCGGGTTCGGTTGATCCTGGGTTGTTGCTTTATTTGATAAATCAAGAAGGTTATAGCCCAAAAGATGTTGAGGCTATGCTAACCAAAAAATCCGGGCTTTTGGGGGTTTCGGGAATTTCTAATGATATTCGTGATTTGATTGCCGCCAATTGTGATGATGCCAATATTGCGATTGATTTATTTGCCTATCGTGCGGCGTGTGAAATTGGTTCTTTATCGGTTGCTTTGGGCGGGCTTGACCGTTTGGTTTTCACCGGCGGCATTGGTGAAAATGCGGCCTTGGTGCGTGAGAAGATAATTGAATATCTTGGTTTCATGAATGTGAAGCTTGATAAGACTAAGAATGCTTCCAAAACAGAATTTATTCACGCCAATGATTCCGATGTTAAGGTTCAGATTATCAAGGCCGATGAGGAATTGGTAATTGCCAAGGCGGTAAAGGCACTTTTGGGATAAGAATTAAGATTTTTGCGGTCATGCCGGAATTTTTCTGCAAGAAAAATGTCCGGCATCTCGTGAACCATGAATGAGATGCCGCAACAAGTGCGGCATGACATTTTATAACCTAAAACTCATCAAGTCCCATTTCCATCATGGTTTTTGAGCCAGCCTTGATTTTGCCAAGATGGGCATCAACCATTGGAACAATACGTTCCATGAAATATGTGCCGGTTTTGATTTTGGTTTTCGCAAATTCGCTATTATCATTGCCTAGTGCTAGACCTTGTTTACACCAGCTAAAGGCAAGGGCGGTAATGCCGAACAAATGCATATAATCATATGATGAGCCGGCGGCATTGTTGAAATTGGTTAGGCCGTTTTTCATCATCCAAAGGCTAGCATCAAATAATGCGTTTTTCGCAGTTTTCAGACCTTCTTTGAATTTTTTCAACTCACCTCTTTTACCAACTTCATTCGCCAATTTATCGCATTCGCCAAAGAAGCGTTGGATTGCACGACCGTTGTTTGCGCCGATTTTACGACCCACAAGGTCAAGTGCTTGAACGCCGTTTGCGCCTTCATAAATCATGGCAATACGGGCATCACGTACAAATTGGCTCATGCCCCATTCTTCGATAAAGCCATGACCGCCATAAACTTGTTGCGCCATAACCGCATTATCAAAGCCTTTATCGGTGAAATAGCCTTTCATAACTGGCGTCATAAGTGCCATATAATCTTCGGCAATTTCTTTTTGTTTTTTGTCATCAGATAAATGTGCAATATCTGATAACAAAGCCACCCAATATAAAAGACCACGCGCGCCTTCGTTAAATGACTTAATATCCATCAACATACGGCGCACATCAGGGTGAACAATAATCGGATCCGCAGGGCCATCTTTATTAACCGCACCAGTTAATGCGCGCCCCTGAATACGGTCTTTGGCATAGGTAAGCGCATTTTGATATGCGATTTCTGATTGGGCAAGACCTTGAAGTGCAACGCCAAGGCGCGCCTCATTCATCATGACGAACATGGCTTTTAGGCCTTTGTTCTCTTCACCAACCAAATAACCTTTTGCACCATCATAATTCATGACGCAGGTTGCATTGCCATGAATACCCATTTTTTCTTCAAGCTTGCCACATTTAACTGGGTTGCGTGCACCAAGTGAACCGTCTTCATTGACCATGAATTTAGGTACGATGAAAAGTGAGATACCTTTTGTGCCTTCTGGTGCGCCTTCGATACGGGCAAGCACCAGGTGAATGATATTTTCCGCCATGTCATGTTCACCAGCGGAAATGAAAATCTTTTGCCCTGTAATGTCATATGAACCATCGGCATTTGGTACGGCTTTGGTGCGAAGAAGCCCCAAATCGGTTCCGCAATGTGGCTCGGTAAGGTTCATTGTACCGGTCCACGTGCCGTCAACCATTTTTGGAAGATATTTTTGTTTTAATTCATCATTGGCATGAACAAGAATTGCCGCATATGCGCCACGGCTTAGGCCAGGATACATTGCCCATGACATGTTTGCCGATGATACCATCTCGCTCAAGGCAACAGAAAGATAATATGGCAGACCCTGCCCACCAAATTCAGGCAATGCACCAATAGTTGACCAGCCGCCTTCGATATATTGATTATAGGCATCTTTAAAACCATCTGGGGTGGTTACATTGCCATCGGCGTCTAATTTACAACCCTGATGATCGCCAACTTTGTTAAGTGGTGTCAGAACTTCAGAGCAGAATTTCGCCATTTCTTCCAAAATTGCCGAGCGTGTATCTTTGTCGGCATCGGCAAAACCGGCAAGATTTTGATGTGCATCTACATTGAGTGTTTGATTAAGCAAAAATTCAATGTCTTTTACGGGTGCTTTATAATACATTACTTTACCTCACCTTTTGTATCAATTTCCGTTTTACGGATAAATTCAAGTTCATCTTCAACCCGTTTTGTATGGGTAATCAGGTCGTTGATGGTTTCTTCGAGATCGATTTTCTGTTGTTCAAGCGCCTTGATTTGCGCTTTGAAAATAAGAATTGCTTCTTCGCTTTGTTTTAACTTGCCGCCCTTAAGGTCATAAAGATTCAAAAGTTCAGCAATTTTTTCGAGGCGTAACCCAATGCGTTTTCCTTGAAGCGCCAATGAAAGGCGTGCGCGGTCGCGTGCTGAATAAATCCGGCTTGTGCCACGGCGTGTAGGGAATAAAATGCCCTTGTCTTCATAAAAGCGCAAAGTCCTTGTGGTCGTGCCAAATTCTTTGCACAACTCACGGATGGAATAGGTTTTTCGCTCCCTGTCATTATCGGATATTTTTTTGTCCATAAGACAGCCATAAAATAAATTTACGTTTACGTCAACGTAAATTTTGTAACTTCCTAACAATTAATAGGCGCAAAATGTGGTCAAATTTTGAAATCGCACACCAATGAAGGGAAAAGGAGTGATTAAAAATATTTTTCTTTTATGGTTAATAAAAGGTTAATTAAAAATCGGTGTGTGTCTATGAAAAAAGTGATTTTGCTTGCATTAGGTGGCTTAAGTTTGATTTCATCTGCATCCTTGGCACAAAGCTATCAAAGAGTTTCGCAAGCCATGAATATTGCCGCGCCGCGTAATCAAATGCGTGAAACCGTAATTGCATCAAATGGCTATGAGGCTGCACCATATGCTTATGGTTATGTAACCAATTTACCGGAAGACGGCAAATGGCGTTATATTGAGGCACGTTGTTATCAATCACAAAATGGTCAAACCTGTGTTGATGGGCATTGGGCCCGCAAAGAACGCGGCAAATGTGAACAAGTTACACAGCATAGTGTAAAGCAGGGGCAATACATTCGTATTGTTTCTGGTGGTAAAGTTTCTACTTGCCGTGATTAGGTTTTAATATAGTTTTATTTGTCTTTTAATGTTGAAAAATATTTAGTCTTTATATTTCAACAATATAAAACTTCACCAATATATTATGTTTAATAATTATTAACCATATTTTTACCAACTCATTTCATTTCTCAATGAATCGAAGAAGTCGAACTATATCCGAATTGTGTCTGTGAAGCAGATTTTGTTGGTTTGGCCCTTTGATAATGACGCATAGTTATTTTTGAGCAATGAGCATGAATCAAACAAAAGAAAATTCGGAACCGCTTAAAAACCCTTGGAGTATAAAGGGGATAAAGCCGAATAACCGCGAGGCTGCGAAGCAGATTGCCGGTGAAAACGGCCTTACTATTGGTGAATGGATTAACAATTTAATCGAAGAAGCCGATAGTAAAAGTGATTCGGAAAAGGCTCTTTTACACGCTCTTGATAATCAACCTGTTTATCCTGAAGAAGTCGAAGTTCAAAAGCCAAAGGCTGAATCACTGCGTGATATTTATAAACAATATAGCTCTAATCAAAATGATACCCAATATACTGGCGCAAAGCCTGTATTCGGTAATGCTATAAAAGACGTCAACCCGTCACCCTTTTCCAGCAGAGCAGACGATATGAACCAGCCAGAAAATCTTGGCATCAATTATGATGACATGCCAAAAGCCAACCCAGTTCAAAATGAAACTTCAAGACTTGCTCTTGCAATGGAAATGCTGAACCGAAAGCTTGAGACAGTGTCGCAACCGGTTGCGTTTGCCCAACCCGCTGCTGTGCCATTTGTACAGCCTGCGCCAATTGCAAATAATAATGCTTATGCCCCAATTCCATTGGTTGGCAGCGATAGAAATGTTGAAAGCCTTGCCCGTCGTCTTGAAGATGGAGAAGCCCGTCTTGAGAGAAAAAGTGAAAGAATCACCAACACACTTGAAGATTTAAAAGAAGCGCAAAATACAATTAATGAAAAATTGCGCCGTCTTGAAAGCAACGATAATAATCAACGCACTATTCATTCTTTGCAAGCGCTTGAAACCTCGCTTGATTCAATCATGCGTCAACTAAGCGATACCAATTCGCGCACCACCCGCATCGAGCAGGAATTGGTAAATGAAAAGAATAATCGCCTTACACCGGCTGACGTTGAAAAAATTCTCGAAAAATCTGTCAATGAGATTAATTCGAGCGTGGCAACACAATTTGGTAAGTTCAATGACCGCCTAACAAATGTTGAAGATTTTAACAATAAAAATGCCGAGCATACAGAGAAGACTAATGCCTCTATGCGTGATGCTTTGGTTGAATTGTCTGCTCGCCTTGCTAATCTTGAAGGCGATGACAATGAACGTATGCGCCAAGATATCGAGGGCCGTATCGCAACACTTGTGGGTAGAATTGCCGATATTGAAGATAATATCGAGACAATTGTTGCCAAGACCCAAGCCGAAGCCCAAGAAAAATATTCCGGCATTATCAATGAATTAAATGATCGTATCGAAGCCAGTGAAAAAGGGACAGTTGATGCGATTGAAAACATCGGTAATAAATTAATCAGCACTGCTGAATCTATGGATAGAAGAATACGTGAGATTGAAGAAATCAACGCCAATGCCAAAGATTCACACCTTGCTGTTAAAATGGAAATCGGCAGACTTAGTAATGCAATTGATGAACGCCTGAACGAGCTTGAAAGCGGGTCTTCTACGGTTGTTAATCAGGCCAATGCACATTTGAACACAATTGCCGAACAATTAAATACACGTCTAGGCGTTTTTGAAAATCGTAGCCGTGAATTAGAAGACCGAATTAAAAAGCAAGAGCATGTTATTGAGTCACGTTTTGAAAGTGCGCACGAGGATATTACCGATCTTGTTCGCAAAAATACTGTTGAATCAAGCAAGTTAATTGATGACAAGCTAAACATTTTTGAAACCCGCCTTAGCGCTGCGCAAGATATGGCCCAATCAATAACCAAGCCATTGCATGAGACCTTGGTTGATTTGGTGGAACGTCTTGAAAATATGGAATTGGGTAATAAAAATAATGTATATTCCGAAGCCATCAAGCCATCAAAATATTCATATCAATTGAACCAAGCAAAAGATGCGCCATCTGATATCAAGCTTGCAATGATTGATGAGCCAGAAGAAGCTCATGAAACATTATCTATACCGCAAGAAGATGCCAAAATTGCAGATGCACATATAGATGCGGTTAGCATGCCTGTTCAAATGGAAACTTTGGAACAAGATGAAATTGATCCATTTGGTTTAGGTGGTTTTGCCTCAAATGATGAGCATAATTCATTGGCATCTGAATTGGATGATATTTTCAGCCATGACAAAGCGGCAAAAGCGGAAACTCATGCAAAGATTCCTGAATTTGAAGTTCCTGAATATTCGATTCCCGATTATGAATTGCCTGTGCCCGGTGCATTGAGCGATGCTGAAAATTTAGCGCTTGAAGAAGAGTTAAAAGCACCAAAAGATTTTAAAATCCCATCTGAAGGTCGCTTATTCGCAAGTGATGATAAAGCAGACGATGTCTTTATTTCAGAATCTGATGAAGATTTTAATTTCTTCAATGAACCTAATATCGAAGAAAATGATTTTTTGCGTCATGAAGATGATGATATTGATGAAGCCGTATTTAGTAATAAAGCCACTGGTAAAAATGATGATGATTTGACTTTATTGTCTGAATTTGAGGGTGATTATAACCCTAATTCACAGGAATTATTGCAAAGCAAAACCTATGAATTCGATAGTGAGCTAAACAACGAGCAAGATGGGTCTAATGAGCGCAAACCATTTGGTCAGGATTATTTGGAAAAAGCCCGTATGGCGGCTATTTCTGCTGCTGATGAAAAAGGTAAAAAACAAGGTAAGGTAAAAAAAAAGCCTCTGGAAGCTTCTTCCAAACCTGGTTCAGAAGCGGCAAAAAAACTAAAACAAACCAAGCCAGCAAAGCTGCATGACTTAAATTCAAAAAATATTGAACATAAGCCAGTTGTTTCACCATTAGGTGTCGCTCTGGCAGGGGTTTTGGTTGCGTCTGGTGCATATGCTGGCTACAATTATTTGCAACAACAGAAAGTGGTTAAAACCAGCTCTGATTTGCCTGCCGCAATAAAAAATCATGAGGCCGTAACAACTGGACAGGCTGCGACAGCTTCTGCACAAATTTCTGCACCAACAACCTCAGAAGCATTACCTGTTGCTGCGCTGGCTACACAAGCGACAGTGCCAACGGCTGCAAATACAACAGCTAAGCCACAAGAAGTGATTAAACCTGCCGCAAATGTAACAAAAACAAATGAAATCAAACCTGTTGCACAAGAGGCTAAGAAGCCTGACGTAAAAAAAGTTGAGCCTAAAAAGATGTCGTCCAATGCCATGCCGGCGATTGCGAGCGCTGCTAGCCAACCTGCCGCAAAAACCGTTTATGGTCAGGCATTGGCGTTAGAGCAAGCGGGAAACTTTAAAGGTGCAGCTGAAATCTATGTCAAAGCTGCTGCCGCAGGTGATACGCGTGCCATGAATAAATTGTCGAAAATGTTTGAACGTGGGCAGGGTGTACCAAAAGACATTAAAAAAGCCAAAGCACTAACCGAACAAGCGGCTCTTGCTGGTTCGCGTCAGGCGCAACACAATCTTGGTGTATATTATGCCGATGGTGAAGGCGGCGAAAAAAATTATGCCAAAGCGGCTGATAATTTCCGTAAAGCTGCAAAACGTGGCATGACAGACAGCCAATTTAATCTTGGTGCAATGGCCGAACGTGGCATTGGAACCGATAAGAATCCAAAAGAGGCATATTATTGGTATTCACTTGCAGCAAAAAGTGGTGATACCGATGCCAAGTCACACGCGCAAGATATTGCGGGCAAACTTAGTGCTGCTGACAAGGCCGAAACCGACCGCCGGATAAATACTTTCCGCCCTGAACAAGGTGGGTTTGAATAGATAGCACGCCTATTTTTTGATGCTAATAAATTTAAAAGGACTTGCCATCAGCAAGTCCTTTTTATTATTTCATTTCTTCGGCACGTTTTTCGACCATTTCAACAATGCGGTCAATCATTTCTTCGTTTTCAGCTTTGGCAATTGTTTTGCCATTAAGATAAATCATGCCAGAGCCTTTGCCGCCGCCAGTAAAGCCAATATCGGTAAATAATGCCTCACCTGGGCCATTTACTACGCAGCCAATCACCGAAAGTGAGATTGGTTTAGTAATATGTGCAAGGCGCTCTTCAAGCTTTTCAACGGTTCTGATGACATCAAACCCTTGGCGGGCGCATGATGGGCAAGAAATGATATTAACACCACGTGTGCGAAGGCCAAGTGATTTTAAAATATCAAACCCAACGCGAACTTCTTCTTCTGGTTCAGCGGATAATGAAACGCGAATTGTATCACCGATACCGGCCCATAATAAATTACCAAGTCCAATTGATGATTTAACCGTGCCAATTCGTTTGCCACCCGCCTCGGTAACGCCAAGGTGCAAAGGACAATCAATCGCATCGGCAAGCGCCATATAGGCGGCAACGGTTAAGAATGCGTCTGAGGCTTTGACAGAAATTTTAAATTCATGGAAATCATGATCTTGCAAAATTTTGGCATGGCTTAGGGCGCTTTCAACCATGGCTTCGGGGCATGGCTCGCCGTATTTTTCTAATAAATCTGGCTCTAATGAACCTGCGTTTACACCAATACGGATTGCGCAGCCGTAATCCTTGGCGGCCTTGGTAACTTCTTTCACGCGGGATTCATTGCCAATATTGCCGGGGTTTATGCGAAGGCATGCCGCACCAGCCTGTGCGGATTCAATGGCGCGCTTATAGTGAAAGTGAATGTCGGCAATGATTGGAACTTGTGCTGCTTTTACAATTTCTTTTAGTGCGGCCGATGAATCGACATCGGGAACCGATACACGAACCAAATCTGCCCCAGCTTCTTCACAGCGTCTAATTTGGTCGATTGTTGCTTTGGCATCTGCGGTTAAAGTATTGGTCATGGTTTGCACGGAAATCGGTGCATCACCACCAATTTCAACATTGCCAACCTTGATTTTGCGTGACTTACGACGCTCGATATGGCGCCAAGGACGGATTGTATCAATATTATTATGATTGCTCATTTGGTGCGTTTTCTTTTATTTGCCGCTTTATGTGCTTTTAGGCTTCCCCTTTAGCATTAACATAAGGTGCTTTCCAGATTTTTTGTTATTGATTGCAGGTTTTTGATTAGTCCAATTAATTTTGCAATGCGTATAAGGCAATAAAATGAACTTTACACGAGTTTATTGTGCTGGTTTGTTTGCCGTGGTTGCGGTTTGCGGCACAGGTTGTGTAACCGGTGCAGTAGCAGGTGCAATTGTAGCAGGTGTTGCGTTATTAACTGTGGCGGTTGGTTTTGCATTGGTTTGCAGTTGTGCTTGTTTAGCGGCCTTTGCAGCCTCTGCTTGTTGTTGTGCTGCTATTGCTGCGGCTTCTTCTTTTGCACGGGCATCAGCCATGGTTTTTAAATCAGGAACGCGCCACATTGAAACCGGTGTATGACCAGCGCCAACAGGAATAGAAAAACCGTAACCATTTACAACAAATGCACCAGCATCATCAGCAGAAATTATGAAACGACCAAGCCCATCGGTTGAAACATTCTCACCTGGGTTAATATATCTATCCATAACCAATGCGCCATCTTCAGAACGCAAAACAAGGCGCGCCTTACGTGATGCTTGGATGCCGATAATCGGGTCAATCGCAACAATTGGACGTGACGCGGTTTTAATATCCTTGTCAGACCATTCTTTAATCGCTTCATCAGGTGCTTTGATTACTTCGTCGGATTTTGGCGCGGCAATATTATTAATTACAGAAGTCGCAACCAACCAAACGATAAGGCCAAAGCCAATAAAGATACCAAATGGCAATGCAAATTGATTTTTCAATACTTTGCGGTTTTCTTCGTTTCGCTTCTGCTCTGGCGACCAAGCCTCTTTATAATCGTCAACAATTGCTTTGATGTCTGCAAAATCAAGTAATTCGGCATATGCCTTCACATAGCCAAGTGCATAGCCAAGGCCGGGAAGGCGTGAAAACTGCATAGATTCTATGGCGGCAATCTGATCCGGTCTAAGTTTTAAAACCTGTGCAACTTGAACAACAGACAGACCCATTTCGCGACGTCTTTGTTGTAATTTTGCGCCCGCACCATCCGCTTCAGGATTATCAATCGAACTTACAACGCGCAAACGAACCTGAGAGGGCGATTTCGTCCTTGCAAATTCAACTAATTTTTGCGCCTCTTCAGGTGTCATTCAAATTCCGCACTTTTACTTGATCAATTTAAACCAATTAATTGTTCAAACTTAAATTAAGGTTAAACCCATTCTATCACACAAGTCGAGATTGGAAATGTATCCCAAAAATGACAATGCGCGTCTATTGTCCTTAAATATAAGGTAGCATAGATTTATTATTAATTTATGTCACTAAATATGATTTTTGCACTGCAAACAAGCTCTATTTGATGTGATTTGAAAGAAATGTCACATATTTATGCAGAAAGTGTATGGTGGTTGCACAAGTGTTACAAGTATTATTACAATAATGAAATGTAGTTAAACAATATAACTTTGCTCAATTGCAAATTCTTTTAAGGCATTACGCAGGTCAAAATCATCAATTTTGCTTTCATCAGCAAGATATTGACAAACAAAATCGCGCACCTTTTGGGTGTCAATTTTAAGGATTAGCTCTTTGATTGCGCCTATCGCAGTTGGTGCCATTGAGAAATTACGATAACCAATACCAATAAGAGCCAAGACCTCAATCACTCTTCCGGCATGTTCACCACATACTGATAATGTCGTATCGCAGGCATTATCTTTGATGAATTTTAGAAAGCCCAATGCCGAGCGGGATAAAATATCATACCTGTCATTAACGTGATTAGAACCACGGTCAGCGGCAAAAAAGAATTGCATTAAATCATTTGTGCCGATTGATAAAAAATCGCAATATTTGGCAATTCGTGCAACATCCCATGCAATTGAGGGTGCTTCTATCATTGCACCAATTTCAAATTTTGATGGTGGTGTGCGCCCTTGCTTTTTCGCCCATTGCATTTCATCAAGCAACATTTTGCGGGCGTCAAGGAATTCATCAACCGTTGAAACTAATGGGAACATTATGCGCAGATGTTTATCTTCTGTGGCGCGTAAAATTGCCCGTAACTGATATGCAAGCACGGCCTTTCTATCAAGGCCAAGGCGAAGCGCGCGCCAGCCCATTGCCGGATTTTCTTCTTTGAAGCCTTTCATAAAGCGTGCGATTTTATCGCCACCTAAATCAAGCGTTCTGAAAGTAACTGGAAGGTCGCGTGAATTATCAATTATATTTTTATAAAACCTTGTTTGCGCATCAACACGAGGTAACGAATTGGCGACCATAAACTGAAATTCGGTGCGGAAAAGACCAACCCCATCAGCACCAGTTTTTCCAAGCTGATCCATATCATGAGTTAAGCCGGCATTGATATAAAGCCCGATTTTTTCACCATCCAAAGTGATGTTTGGCACGTCTTTTAATGCGCCAATACGTTGCTTTTCAATGGTATCGGCCTCTAGGCGGTTTTCAAATGCCTCGGCAACCATGGGGTCATAACGCAGATATACACTCGCCGCCTGACCATCGACAATTATTGGATCATTATTGGCAACCAGTGAAACAAGACCATTTATTTGCCCAATCATTGGCAGCCCCATTGCACGGGCAATAATCGCGGAGTGGGAAGAATTTGAACCTTCTTCCAGCAATACGGCCTTTAAATCCGAATTGGCATATTCAAGCAATTCCGCAGGGCCAATATCACGTGCCACAAGTATGGCATCTTGCCCAAGGCTTTGCATGATATTTGTGCCAGCAAGGTGACGTAATAGGCGGTTATCAAGCTCTTCTAAATCATGGAGGCGGTCGCGAATATAGCTGTCTTTGGCGGTTGCCATTCTTGCGCGGTGTTCAGAACGCACCTGCTCAACTGCTGCTTCAGCGGTAAGGCCGGCGCGCACCCCTTCAAGTAGGCGATGTTCCCAACCGCGATCGCGCGATAATAATGAAAACATTTCCAATACTTCGAGTGGAACTGCACCCAATGACGTGGTTTGCCCGGTTAAAAGATTTTCAAGCCCATTCCGCAACTCGCGTAGTGCGTTATTTATGCGCGCTTCTTCTTCTTCTAAATTATCGGCAAGAAGGCGTGTTGCCGCAACTTCAGGCGCATGTAAAACTGCATAGCCTTTTACCAAGCCATTTGAAAAGGTTTTGCCAATAAGGTTTAATGCCTGCCGTGGTTTAATATCAAAATCATCCAATGAATCCGATAAATCATTGGTGGTAACGATTTCTGCAAAAACCGTGGCGATGGTTTGCAGGGTTTCAACATCATCTTCAGGATAGGTTTTTGATGCACGATTCTGCACCACTAAAACCCCAATAAGACGACCACCCTTTAGCATAGGCACGCCAAGGAAGCTTTGATAAGGATCTTCACCAGTTTCAGGGCGATAAGAGAAACGTTTATGACTTGGCGCATTTGAAAGACTTATTGGTTCTGCACCTTCGGCAACCAAGCCAACCAGACCTTCGCCTTGTTTCATGCGGGTATTGTGAACCGCCTGCCTACTCAAACCTTCAGTGGCACATAATTCCATCGTGCCATCATTGCGGCGCAAATAAATGGAACAAACATCCGCCACCATCTCATTGGCAATTTGTGTCACCATATGGTCAAGGCGGGTCTGAGTATCGGTTTCTTCGACCATGAGTTCGCGCAAGCTTTTCAAAAGCCTGCGTGATGAACCAAAAGTTGTTGAACCCGATTGTGCCATTTATAACAAATCCACCCTATAATTCCCAATTAGGGTAATTGTTGCAAATTCGCTAGTGTAAATTATGAATTTTAATTCTGAAATTCCTGCAATGAACAAAAAAATGCTATTTTGCCCTGTTTCCGAATATTATTGAAAGATTTTCGCTAGAATCAACAATATCTTGCAAACTATATTGATCCAACACCTGTAAAAAGGCTGCTACTGCCCTATTAAGCGGTAAGGGGAGCGCATATGAACCCGCAATCTTGCAACCGATGCAATCAATAAGGCGCATATCAGGTTCGAAACGTTTTACAAACTCGCCAAGATTGATTTTATCAGGCGATTTCAAAAGCCGCATTCCACCGCCACGCCCCTTAAAACTCTCTATATATTCGTATTTGACCAAATCTTGGACGGTTTTAACTAAGTGATTCTGAGAAATTTTGTAAAAATTCGCAATTTCACCGACCGTGGTCAGCCCTGAACGTGGTGCCAGAAATAATAAAACCCTTAATGCGTAGTCAGTATATCGTGTAAGTCTCATATATTTTCTTTAGATGTAAATCCCAACAAAATAATGCGACATAAACGCGCAATATGCGCGTTTAATATGTATTAAAAATGGATATTAAACTATTGCTATGGCTTATTTCTAAAAAACAAAATTAATACAGCTAAAATTATAGTTGAAAATAATGATTGAATTTTATCCGCAGATTCTAATGGTGCATATTTGGGCAATTTCTTTGTCGGGTGCATTGTTTTTTACCCGTGCATTGGCATCATTATTTGGTGCAAAATGGTGCCATTTGTTTGGGGTAAGAATCCTAAGCTATTTGATTGACATAACTCTTTTAACTGCGGCGGCAATTCTTTACACAATTTTACCCAAAGAGATTTTTGCCAATGGTTGGCTTCATTTAAAATTACTGTTGGTGGTTTTATATATTGTGTTTGGCTTTGTTGCGATGCGCAAAAACAATCCGAGACATATTCGGATTACTTTGCTTGGTCTTGCTGCGATTTGTTATTTTTTGATTATCGGGATTGCGATTAATCACCACCCACTTGGTTGGTTCTATTCGTAAATTGTGTCCCACGGGCCTGCGTTAAATGGCTTCCACCCCTCTAGTGCGGATTTTTCCCATTCAAGCCAATCTGGTTGCGATAATAGTGTTTCGCAATATTCGCGCGCCGCATCAGAAATTGTAACATTATAGGTGCGCAAACGTGATGCAATTGGCGTATAAAAGGCATCAACAATCCCTGGCTTGTCCCCAAACAGGAATTTACCACCAAAATCCGCCCGCGTTTGTGTGAAAATATCTTCGACTCTTTTTATTTCAAATCTTGTATCCGTGTCCCAATCTTGTTCTTTGACGCGGCGTTTTAGATTATGTGCCATATTGTTTCTTAAAGCCGAAAATCCTGAATGCATTTCGCAAGTTAATGCGCGGGCGATAGCGCGGGCATTTTTATCTTTTGGATAAAGATTGGCGTTGGGTGCAAGCTCGTTGAGATATTCTGCTATTGCCAATGAATCCCAAATTAAAAGACCCTTATGCTGTAATATTGGGACACAGCCGGTGGGTGATAGCTCCAGAACGTCCCTTATTTGTCTTTTGCCATAACCGACTTGGTCAAGGTCAATGTCGATAATATTAAAATCCAACCCCGAATATTTTACCACCAAATATCCGCGAATTGACCAAGATGAATAAACGCGATTTCCAACATATAGGGTTAAATCAGACATGTTCTTCCTTTTTATAAGTTTGTAATAAATGTTTTATGTGGCGTTCAAGATGCGACCACTTTTTATAATCCCTAACGTTTTGTGGGGCATTTTCCCATGCGTTGGCGAAATATTGGCGTGCCTCATCATCCTTTAAAATATCGCTTACTTTGGTAAGGCGAATGCGAATGGTGAATAATAATGCGCCGGTTTCTGGCAATAGTCTTATGGTCTGCCGCTCTACACGTTCATAAAGCATTTCATTGGCATCATTAATATCACCCTCATCGGCCATTTTACGCAAGATAGCGCCATTAGGTGTATAGCTTTGGTTTGACCATTGTACAGTCCAATTAAAACGTTCAAGGATGCTTTCGGGTTTTAAATTATCAAAAATTCGCGCAATCCTATCGGATAGTTTAAAATCCCCTGTCGGGATGGGCTCATGAAGTAGATGCAGTGATTTGCCGAGTGCGTATTCGGCACTAAAAAAAGTTGGTGAACATAATGAAAAGGCAATTAATTGCCATTCGCCGCCCCGTTTTGCCATTATAATCGTATCATCGGAAATATGCCGTGATATTGCCTTTAGGGGCGGTTCATCACCGCGATATTGCTGGCCGATATTTTGTGCTATTATTTGTGCTGCCTCAATCTGCTCAGGCATACTATCAGCAAAGGCCGCAAAGACCGGCTCATTATCAAGTAGGGTTTGTTTTTCAGCAAGAAAATATGCACCATCATCGGGCAATAGCCACTCATTTTCCAAAATTGGTTTTAGGCCAACTTGAAACTGTGGTGGGGTTTGTAAATTTTCACTTACATGATAGCGCAATTAGTTCCTAATCCATTCCTATATTTCAACTTCAACCGGGCAATTAAGGGTATTGGCAATAAAACATGCCTCGTGTGCCTTGTGGTGAATTTCGTGTAATTGTTCATTGGTTGGTTCTGCCCCTGCAAAAACCATTTTGGGGCGCAGTGTAACAATGGTGATGCCCACAACGCCATCTTCGCGTTTTGCCAATTTGCCTTCGGGATTGTCTTCATAAGAATCCACCACAAATCCTGCTTTGCGTGTGAAATCGAGTGCAAACAACATATGGCAAGATGCCACCGCTGCCACCAACAATTCTTCGGGGTCGGCGGCATCAATTTTTGATAATGGTGGGCGCACTGATTCCGGTGCCGATGAACCGGCAATTGAAACCCCACCATCAAAAGAAATCAAATGTCCGCGTGAGTATTTGGCATCCGAAAATACGGCATCACCGCGTTCCCAATTAATTTTTGCGGTATGTAAAGACATTTGGTTTTCCTCTTATTTAAAATAATGCCATAAAAATAATGCCGGACATTTATTTCACAAATATCCGGCATTACAAGTTTTATTTATCTTTATCCCCGTTAAGGTGCGATAAATTTTTCGCCTTTTCAACCAGCGCTACAAATTCGGATTTATAGCCATATTGATCGTTTGCCTTTGCACCATTTGCAAGTGTTGCAATGTCGTCATAGGAATAATTGCCAATCCAAGGATCATTACGTAATTTCTGCCCAAACGCAGCGACCGCAAGGGCAAATCGGGTTTTATCTGGCGCATCGGCCAAATTTTCATAAACATCTTTTTGGGTTATCGCCCGTTCAGTAAGTTTCGATTTGGTTTCGCCTGGCAATTTATAGCGTAATCTTAAAAATGCGATTTCACCATTTTTATTTGGTTTGGTTGCATTTTCTTTTTGATAACGTAGTGGGTCAACCGATGCTTTTCCACCAACTGGCGTGATTTCATAAATCGCGGTTACTTGGTGGCCTTTACCGATTTCCCCCGCATCAACCTTATCATTATTAAAGTCTTCGCGGTTTAGTTTGCGGGTTTCATAGCCAATCAAACGCCATTCAGAAACATAGGCAGGGTTAAATTCAACCTGTGCCTTTACGTCATTGGCAATCGGGAACATATTGCCTTGGAAATCGTCATGCAAAACGCGGCGCGCTTCGGACAGGCTATCAAGATAGGCGGCAATACCATTACCATTTTGTGCCAATTCCTGCATCATATCGTCATTATAATTGCCGCGCCCAAAGCCAAAGACCGATAAATAAATGCCTTTGTCCTTTTTCTCGGTAACGAAATCCTTTAATTTGCGCGGATCTGTGATGCCAACATTAAAATCACCATCGGTCATAAGAACGACCCGATTGACCGCATCTTTTTTGAAATTCTTTTCGGCAAGTTTATAGGCAAGCTCGATACCCTCTGCCCCTGCGGTCGAGCCACCGGCTTCAAGCCCCTCTAATGCACAGACGATGGTTCTTGTATCGCTGCCTTTGGTGGGTTCAAGCAATGTGCCACTTGCGCCGGCATAGACAACAACCGAAACCCGATCATCCGCTGTTAATTGCGGCAGCATGGTATAAATCGCCTTTTTCGCAAGCGGTAATTTATCTTCGGAATACATTGAACCTGACACATCAAGCAAAAGCACAAGATTTAAAGGTGGGCGTTTATTGCTTGGTGCTTCGTAACCATTAACACCAATATGGATGATTTGTTTATCTTTGTTCCATGGTGAGGGGGCAACCGTAACATCGGTTGCGAATGGCACGCTTTTGTCATGGGTTTTTGAATAATCATATTTAAAATAGTTCAAAAACTCTTCGACACGAACCGCATCAGATGGGGGAAGACGTCCATCCTCATTAATAAATCTTCTGGCATTGGTGTATGATGCAGTATCAACCTCCATCGCAAAGGTTGACGTTGCCTCTTCGGCAACCCGCTTCACACTATTGATTGCAGCATTTGGGTATTTTTCAGTGTCTTGTTGTTGCGGTACAATTGGCGCGTTACTTATGCGGCTTCCAGTAACAATAATATTATTGGCCTGCATTTTTCCAGCAGTAACTGGGGCTGGTGGCGGTGGTGGTGCAGGTGCCATTACTGCGGATGGCATTGGTGCCGACATACCAACCAACGGTGCGGAACGACGTTCATCCTGGTGAAAAGATTTTGGACACTCATATTTGGAAACATCAATTTCCTTTATAGTGTCTTGATTGATATCCGCACTTTTTGCTTCATGCGCGCAAGAAGCTATTTGCGACGCCAAAAGCGAAACAATTGCAATATTGCTTATTATTCTAAAACTTCTACCCATTTTTCGACCTTCCTTAATTCCCATATTAATTAAGGTTAATATGCCATGAAATTTGACACTTAAAAGGCTTAAATAGGGCGAAAAAAAGAATTTAACCTAAAATTTCGACCGTATATGATTCGATTACAAGATTGGCCAAAAGCTTTTGCGCCATTTCAACGGCGCGTGCTTTGGCTTTGTCTTTGTCAGTTTCGTTAACTTCAAGCTCAATGGCTTTGCCGATGCGCACATCTTCAACCTCTTCAAAGCCCAACGTATGAAGTGCATGTGCAACCGCGCGCCCTTGTGGGTCAAGCACACCGTTTTTAAGTTTTACATCAACACGAATTTTCATAAATCTAACCTTCTACGAATGCGCCATTTGGATCTTTGAATATGCCGAGACGGGTGGCAACTTCGGTATAGGCTTCGGAAAGCCCGCCCAAATCCTGACGGAAACGGTCTTTGTCAAGCTTGTTGCCGTCACGTGCGTCCCAAAGGCGGCAAGAATCCGGGCTGATTTCATCGGCAAGAACGGTTCTTACCATTTCGCCTTCAAACAGACGACCAAACTCAAGTTTGAAATCCACAAGGCGGATGCCAACACCGGCAAATAAGCCAGACAAATAATCATTGATACGCAATGCAAGCGCCATAATGTCATCAAGCTCTTGGGTTGCAGCCCAATTGAATGCAGTAATATGTTCTTCACTTACAAGTGGATCGCCAAGTGCATCGTGTTTATAATAAAATTCAACGATAGAACGTGGTAAAACCTCACCCTCAGGTATGCCAAGGCGTTTTGAAATTGAGCCAGCGGCAACATTGCGCACAACCACCTCAAGCGGGATGATTTCCACTTCTCGGATAAGCTGCTCACGCATATTTAGGCGACGAATAAAGTGGGTTGGAATCCCAATTGAATTAAGTTGGGTCATGATGAATTCGGAAATGCGGTTATTTAAAACGCCTTTTCCTTCGATAATGGCATGCTTTTGCGCATTGAATGCGGTCGCATCATCCTTGAAATATTGGATATAAGTACCCGGTTCAGGGCCCTCATAAAGAATTTTTGCTTTGCCTTCATAAATTTTTTTGCGCCGTGACATCCGAAGCCCTCAATAAGTTAAATTGAATCAAAAATGCAGCTAGCACATCGACCACATGTGAAGCAATCTGGCTTATACGCTTTTTATAGTGTTTTATGCAAGCAAAGGCGGTAAAAATACATAAATATTCACATTTATACTCAAGTCTGCCTTGATTATGAAACAGACCTTGAATATTGGCGTCACTGCGATATATTTAAAGTATAAACCGGGGATAAATTATGAGCAATTTCGAAGATCGTGAAAGAGCTGAAGAAAGAAAATATGCATCAGAAGAAGAAAAAATCTTCAAGGTAACTGCGCGCCGTAACAAAGCATTGGGTCTTTGGGCTGCTGGTCTTTTGGGATTAGATGGTGCTGCTGCTGAAGAATATGCTGAACATGTTGCTCTTTCTGACCTTAAAGAAACAGGCGAAGAAGACGTTTTCAAAAAAGTATTTGGCGATCTTCAAGCGAAAAACATCGACATCACCGAGCATGTGGTTCGCCGCGAAATGAGCGCTCTTATGGAAGCTGCTAAAAACGAGATTTGATAATGAAACAAATAGCCTTAAATTCAACTTTATTAATTTTATTTAGTTTGATTTGTGGCTGTGCATCTGGTTCTCCTGATAATGCTACCAATAATGTGAAACGCATCAATGCTTGCAGTGATGCTGGTGGCAAGTGGGTTTCTGAATATAATTATTGCGAGCCTAGTAAAACAGCGCAAAGGAATCAGGAAAAATGGATAAATATCGAATTAGAAAAAATCAGAAAACAAAAACAATAGCATTTTTGCTTTTGCTGATTGGTATTTCGCAAACTGCCTGTGCGCTTGGTCCGGTTGAGACTGATCCTGATAAAGCTGCCGAACGCAACGCTATGATGCGTGATGATTGCTATAAACGCGGTGGCGTTTGGTATGATGACAAGGCGGTTTGTGTTGGGGCGGATGGGCCACGGCGCTAACATCCTTCCGACTTCGCAGCTTTGTTGCTCACTTGTTCGGATAGATAAAGCGGCTTCCAAAAAATTTAGACATTATCAATTATTTAAAAAGGCTTGCCATTGGCAAGCCTTTTAAGTTTCGATTGTGAAAAAGTGGATTAAACGCCGACATAAATCGTGTCAGGATTATAATCAGGGTCTTTTTTGCGGTTTTCTTGTAGTTGGTCAAACATATCCCAAACCCCGCCTTGGCCACCCCATTCGCCTTTGGTTGCGCCTTTTGAATATTCGGTTGCGCGCGCTTCAAAGAAGTTCGCGTGTTCAACACCGTTCAAAAGCGGAACAAGCCAAGGGATTGGGTGTTCTTTTACGCCGTAATAGGTTGGCAAGCCAAGCTGATCTAGGCGCCAATCGGCAATATAACGAATATATTGTTTAATGTCTTGGGCTTCCATGCCTTGAACCGGCCCCATTTCAAAGGCGAGGTCGATAAATTTATCTTCAAGGCCAACCGTGGTTTTGCACATATCCATAATATCGTCTTTGATGGATTGATTAAGTTTTCCGGTTTCGCGCGCGAACTGGTGGAACATTTTAATCATGCCTTCGCAGTGAAGCGACTCATCACGAACTGACCATGAAACAATCTGCCCCATGCCTTTCATTTTGTTGAAGCGTGGGAAGTTCATCAACATTGCAAATGATGCAAAAAGTTGAAGACCTTCGGTAAAGGCGCCAAACATCGCAACGGTGCGAAGAATATCTTCATCAGAGCCAACACCAAATGTTTGCATATAATCATGCTTGTCGCGCATTTCCTTATATTCAAGGAAGGCGGTGAATTCAGTATCTGGCATACCAACAGTTTCAAGTAAAAGTGCATAAGCGGCAATGTGAATGGTTTCCATATTGGAAAACGCCGAAAGCATCATTTTAATTTCAGTTGGGCGGAATACATGGGCGTATCTGTCCATATAATTGTCGTTTACTTCAACATCCGATTGGGTGAAGAAACGGAAAATTTGTGTTAGCAAATTACGCTCTTGATCCGAAAGGCGGGTTGCCCAATCTTTACAATCTTCGCCCAATGGCACTTCTTCTGGAAGCCAGTGAACTTGTTGCTGCTTCTTCCAAAAATCATAAGCCCATGGATAACGGAATGGTTTATAAGCATAAGAAGGCGTTAAAAGACCGACTTTGCTTAGGTTTGGATTTATAATTGTCATGACAGCACCTACATATTGTGGAGAGGTTAAATACTAACCACTAAATATTGTGATTTGTATTTAAGAAAAAGTTAAGATTGACACTTTGTTCACAGATTCTTGCTTTAAGGAAATAGCCAGACCAATTTTAGCCACAAAGATTTGCAGAAGTTAAAAAATGCCTAAAATAAACGTAAATCGTCGTGTTGTTACGACTTCTTTTTTCGCCTCATTGCCGCTTTTTGCTGGTGGTAACTCATTTGCCCGCGACAAAATGCAACAGGACAAAATCATTCGTGGGGCGGGTTCCCCGACAATTGTTTTAATTCATGGACTAGGCAGCGATATTTCATCTTTTGCCAAGATTATTCCACCCTTGTCACAAATTTCACAAGTAGTTGCTTTTAACCGCAAGGGTTATGGCAGTGTAAAATTTGACGGGCAGCCGCGTGGGGCAAGCAATATTGCCAGAGAATTACATGAAGAATTGGCATTAAATAAAATAAAGCCGCCATATATTTTGGTCGGTCATTCATTGGGTGGTAGTTTCGCCCGTCATTTCGCCCTTAATTATCGTGATGAAGTTGCAGGAATGGTCTTGATTGATCCATCAATCCCATATCAATCTAAAACCTTGGCTAAAATTGCCCCCAGAGACTTTGCTAGGCTTAAAAAAGCAATGTCATTTGCCCCTTTGGCGGTGCGCGATGAATTTTATCACAGCGATTTAAATGATGATCCCGTGATGAAATATCAAACATATCACCTTGATAAAACCATTATACTTGCCGCCGATAATGTTGGCAAAATGCAAAATGCGGATGAATATCTAACCATAAGGCATGCAGCGATGCGTAAAATGGTGGGCGATTTTGGCGGCAAGGTGGAAATTGTCCATTCTGGGCATTTCATTCAAAATGAGCATCCCGAAATTGTGGTCGCTGCGGTAAAATCCCTATTGTAATTAAAATTTCAAATTTTCTTTAAATCCATGTTGCATAGCGGCACTATTTTTTGATTCCGACAGATGGGGCGGCAATTTGGAATGCCAATCCAATTATCGGGATTTGCAATGGAAAAATCACAAATATTCGTAAAGCGCGTATGGCAGGGCGTTTTTACCCTTATCACGATTTGTTTTCTGTGGTGTTTTATAAATCTTTCAATTCTCGCTTTCTCATGGCTAAAATCATATTCGATGACTGTTGATGATAAGCCACAGACTTATTATGCCGATATGCGCCATGATAAAGGGCAGGTTGGCAAAACCTTGATAATCTCGGCGATAAAGGCGCAGCCAGATAAAAAAGTCTGGTTTGGGCATATATGGGTGGTGTGGGATAAAGCACCACCACATGCCCATGGTGAAAAAGAGGCTGGTTTTTATGCGGCATCAAAGGCACAGGCGGCCCGTGCATTAATCCTATCCATTATATCGCCTGCTGCATTAATTACCGGTCAGAAGCCAATTGCCGGCGTTATGCGCAATGATGAAGGGCTTTATCGCCACTGGCAGTTGGTTTTGCGGGTTGATGATGCCCAATATGCGCGCGCGCTTTTGGTGGATGATAAATGGCGCAACCAAAATAAATACTTATTACGCCCTTCAATAAGCGGAAAAACCATCACATGCCGCGATTATGTGTTTGAGGTGGCGCAGGCGGTCGGCCTAAAGGTTAAACAAAATGATTGGGATAAATTCCCCCCCGAATCATTTTCTGAATTAGTAAAGTTAAACAATATCGAAACCCCCAATAAGGTTTATTCATATCTTGCAATGCGTAATCCATAGGTGGGGTTTATTTTTATATTGAAATTCTAATCATTGCGCCAATATGATTATTATTCCCATTTAAGGAATTTATACCAATTTGGATATGGATCCCAGATGCGTTCCAAAAGCTCACGGGCCTTGGGTTCTTCCCATCCTAAAATATCGCGGTGATAACGGTAAAGAAATGCACTTGTGCGGAAGTTAAATCTGTCATGAATGTGGATTTTATCCCCTTTAAGGGTCTCAAGAACGCCACAAAATTCTTCGAAATTCTCTTCGCTTGGGTTATCATATTGCACAAAAATATGGATGTAATCCATGCCTTTTGCCATGATGCTCGCAACTTTTTGCGCTAAATCATTACTCATGCCAAGGTCAACTATATGGCCAACACCAATATCCGCCAGATATCGGATATTGTTATCATTTATCATCCCTGATGTAGTTATATAGTCGTTAATCCGTAGCCAGTTATAAATTTCTATTGGCTCAGCCATTTAACCAAATCCCTGAATTTATAGTCCCCAGAAGCATTTAGTATAAAAAAGTTATTTTTAAATTATTAAAAATAAATGGGTGGACACTGTCCCACCCATCTATTTGTTTTATGTATATTTTTATTTTATTGACATGCTAGGCATTCGTCATAATCGGTTTTTGCCGCCGATTTCATGTCAACAACATCGGGATTTTCACCTTTGTCATAACCATCACGACCCGCAACCGCAGCCCGTTGAATAGATTTTGAACGGCAATAATAAAGTGATTTAATACCTTTTTCCCATGCCGACCAATGCAGCATATGAAGATCCCATTTATCTGCATCACCAGGAATAAATAGGTTCAATGACTGCCCTTGGCAGATATATGGTGTGCGGTCTGCCGCAAGCTCAATAATCCAGCGTTGATCAAGTTCGAAAGCAGTTTTAAACACTGCCTTTTCATGTTCATCAAGGCATTCAAGATGTTGAACAGAACCCTCTTGTTCAAGGATTGAGGTCCAGGTGGCAACATCATCCTTACCTTTTTCGGCAAGAAGTTTTTGCAATGCGCGATTTTTAACCGAGAATGAACCCGACAATGTTTTATGAGTATAAATATTCGCAGGGATTGGCTCAATACCCGCAGAAGTGCCACCAGCAATGATAGAGATTGATGCCGTTGGTGCGATTGCCATTTTATGGCTAAAGCGTGCCATAACACCACTTTCGGCCGCATCAGGGCAAGGGCCACGTTCTTGTGCAAGTTTCACAGACGCCGCATCCGCACCTTTGCGTATGTGTTGGAACATGCGGTTATTCCATGATTTCGCCATTGCTGATTCAAATGGGATGCCCATATTTTGGAAGAAGCTATGAAGCCCCATAATGCCCATACCAACCGAACGTTCGCGGAAAGCCGAATATTTCGCATTATCCATTTCACTAGGCGCACGGGCAATGAAATCCTCAAGCACGTTGTCAAGGAAGCGCATCACGTCTTCAATAAATCTTTCATCATCTTTCCATTCAAGGAATTTTTCGGCATTTAATGATGATAAGCAGCAAACCGCAGTACGATCATTATCCAAATGGTCTTTACCAGTGTGCAGCATGATTTCGGCGCAAAGATTAGATTGGCGCACTTTAAAGCCAAGATTACGTTGGTGCATTGGCATTGCGCGGTTCACATTGTCAACGAAAAGCAAATATGGCTCACCGGTTGCCATACGAACATCAAGAATTTTTTGCCATAAATCGCGTGCCTTGATGGTGCGCACTTGCTCACCCGTTTTTGGGCTGATTAGTGCGAAATCACCACCACTACGAACGGCTTCCATAAATTCATCGGTAATATTCACGCCGTGGTGAAGGTTCAATGATTTACGGTTAAAGTCGCCAGCTGGTTTACGAATTTCCAAAAATTCAACGATTTCTGGGTGATGAACGTCAAGATATACCGCAGCAGAACCACGACGTAGCGAGCCTTGCGAGATCGCAAGAGTTAAAGAATCCATCACGCGGATAAAAGGAATAATGCCAGAGGTATGGCCGTTGGTTGAAATCTTTTCACCAATTGAACGAACCCCACCCCAATATGTGCCGATACCGCCACCATTTGATGCCAGCCAAACATTTTCATTCCAAGTTTGCACAATACCATCAAGCGAATCGTCAACGGCATTCAAAAAGCATGAAATTGGTAGGCCGCGCGCCGCACCACCATTTGAAAGCACAGGGGTCGCAGGCATAAACCAAAGGCGTGAAATATAATCATAAATTCTTTGGGCATGGTCGGCATCATCGGCATAGGTGGTCGCAACACGTGCAAACATATCTTGGAAAGATTCGCCAGGCAGAAGGTAGCGATCTTCCAAAGTAGTTTTGCCGAAATCGGTCAAAAGATCGTCACGTGAACGATCGATTTCAACCTTTTGCACAAGGCTAAGTTTGAATGGTTTTGGCTTGCCGCGACGTAGTTCGCCCTGTGAAACGGATTTCAAATTATCCTGATTATCACTTGCTTGTACCGTTGCATTATCGTGCTGCGCCATTGTTGATTATTCCTTCGCCCAAACAAAAATAGTTTATAAAAATTTGTGAAAACTGCGTAATTTAAAAAACATTTAAATTACAAATATTTGTCACAATTCCCATATAGTGTGTATGTCTTTAGCCCCAAGACACAATATATAGTGTGTCCTAATCGCCCTTTTGGTCAATATGCAATTTCATATGAAATTCATTTTTTTTATGAAATTGATTAATGAACCCTTAATGACGGGCTTTCTTGGTAAGAACTTATTCATATTTTTTGCAGTTGGAAATAGTGGCACAAGTTAGAATCTGTGCACAAGTCGCGACCTGTCTGCTTTGGGGAAATTTGCAACCGAAAAGTTACAAAAATTACAGATTCGTCCACAGCTTTTTTGGCGCACAAAAAATTCATCATGTATTCATTTTAAAAATAATAGAATGGTAAAATATTTTTTATTCGACATATGTCGTTTTTTGTGGCGTAATCAGCATATGAAAAAACTTGTATTAATTCCCACTTTAATTGCTGTTCTTGGTTTAGCAGCCTGTGAAACCGTCCCTTATAAAGATCGGGCGGCATTATATCAAAAGCAAGTTTCGGACAAATATGTCGGCCAATCGGTTGACAATGTTGTGCTTGACCTTGGTCCACCAACTTCAACCTATCCATTAACTGATGGTCGTGAGATGCTTCAGTTTGAGACCAAAAAGGATGGTTATTATCCGCGCTCTTCTGGTTATGTAAGTGTTGGAACCGGTTGGGGCGGTGGTTGGCATCACCGCAATTATGGCGGTTTTGGCATTGGCATCCCGTTCCCAATGGAATATCCAGACGGCTATAATTCCAATGAGGCCAAATGCGTGAAACGCTTTATTGTTAATAAACAAAAATTGGTCGAAAGCTTTGCCTTTGAAGGTAAGGGCTGTTTTTAAACCTCTTTCCTAATAAGAATATTCGACATATATTTCAGAAATAAGCGGGTTATTGCGCTTAACCGCTTTGTCATTAGAGTTTATGGAAATGTCACCGATAATATTGTCAAAATCGGTGGCGTTTTCAGGAAGTTCAAAGCGTAAACCATATTGGCAGGTTTTTGTCCCCGCTAATTTACCCTTATGAAAATCACCGGTATAGCCACCATAATCCCAATCAAAGCCAGCCATTGAAATTGGCGCGCCATTAATTGCCACGGCTTTGTTAAGGCGATCAGAATTGGTTAGGCCTTTTAACTTCCAATCACTTTTATTTGTGCGCACAGTAACGCTACCAACACGGGTCATTTCTTCATCGTCAAAAATAATTTCGATACGCTTTAATTTGTTTTTGGGATAAAGGATTATGCCTTTTGCGGTTTCGCCTTCTGGCAAATTAATCGTATCTATGACGGCATTTTTGCCATAGCGTGCCTTGATTGTTTTCGCGCTATCACCAGGTTTGACGGGGTAATTACAGCTTAGGTCTTCGGCCATACAATTGGTGGCGAATGCTGTGCTGATGGCAATAATAAAAACACGTTTTAACAATTTAAACCCCTTTGATATTTAAAGCCAAAATATAATGTTTTGCAAAATAAAAAAGGGTGCAAAATGCACCCTTTTAAATTCATTTAAATTTTTGCGATTATTTATATATCGAAACCATTTTTTCCAATGGAATTGGTTTGATTTTTGACGCTTGTCCCGCTGTGCCAAATTCTTCAAAGCGTGCAAGGCAAACTTTTTTCGCCGCCTCTTTTGCAGGGCCCAAATATTTGCGTGGATCAAATTCAGAAGGGTTGGTTGCGAACACTTTACGAATTGCACCAGTCATAGCAAGGCGGATATCGGTATCGATATTGATTTTACGAACACCGTGTTTGATACCTTCTTGGATTTCTTCAACAGGAACGCCATAGGTTTCTTTCATATCGCCGCCAAATTCACGGATAATCGCCAATAATTCTTGTGGCACAGAGCTTGAGCCATGCATAACAAGGTGGGTGTTTGGAATTACTGCGTGGATTTCTTTGATGCGCTGGATTGAAAGAATGTCACCAGTAGGTTTTTTGGTGAATTTATATGCACCGTGTGAAGTACCAATTGCAATTGCAAGGGCGTCAACACCGGTTTTGGCAACGAAATCTTTGGCCTCTTGTGGGTCGGTTAAAAGTTGTGAATGGTCTAATTTACCTTCTGCGCCAACACCGTCTTCAGCTTCACCCATGCCAGTTTCAAGCGAACCAAGGCAGCCCAATTCACCCTCAACAGAAACGCCAATCGCGTGTGAGAATTTAACAACTTCACGGGTTACTTCAACGTTATATTCATAAGAAGATGGGGTTTTGCCATCACTCATCAAAGAGCCGTCCATCATTACCGAGGTAAAGCCAGAACGAATTGATGCCTGACAAACCGCAGGTGACGTACCGTGGTCTTGGTGAAGAACTACGGGAACATCGGGATAAAGCTCAACTGCAGCAAGCATAAGGTGGCGTAGCATTGGTTCAGAGGCATATTTACGTGCACCCGCAGATGCTTGTAAAATTACCGGAGAATTGGTTTCCGCCGCAGCCTCCATAATCGCAACGGTTTGTTCCATATCATTTACGTTAAATGCGGGAACGCCGTAATTATTCTCTGCTGCGTGGTCTAAAAGTTGGCGAAGTGAAACGAAAGCCATCAATAACTCCCTAGGTTTAAAATTAAAGCTACAAAACTACTTTGACTTCTTGTACCAAATTGTCAACCGTTAGGCCAAAGTGTTTGTATAAATCTTTAGCTGGTGCAGATTCCCCAAAGGTTGGAATGCCCAAAACTTTACCAGAACGCCCAACATATTTGTGCCAAAGGTCTGGTTGCGAAGCCTCAATCGCGACCACAGGAAGCGCATTTGGCAACACGCTTTCTTGATATTCTTTTGATTGTTTATCAAAGACATTGGTCGATGGCATTGAAACCACATTGACCATAATTCCTTGCTCAGCAAGGGCATTTTGCGCGCCGATTGCAATCTCAACCTCGGAACCGGTGGCAAGGATAATTGCCTTGGCACTATCTTTTGCGCTTAGGATATAGCCACCTTTTTTAATGCCTTCGATATGTTCAGCATTTGCCACAACCGCAAGATTTTGACGAGAAAGGCAAAGTGCGCTTGGGCCATCCTTGCGCGAAATAGCCGCACCCCAAGCAACAGCAGTTTCCAAGCTGTCGGCAGGGCGCCAAACTTCAAGGTTTGGAATGATGCGCAGACTTGGGATATGCTCAATTGATTGGTGGGTTGGGCCATCTTCACCAAGACCGATTGAATCGTGGGTAAAGACATGAACTACGCGGATTTTCATCAATGCCGCCATACGAATCGCATTGCGTGAATAATCACTAAAGGTCAAGAAAGTGCCGCCAAATGGAAGGTAGCCACCATAAAGTGCCATACCATTCATCATTGCCGCCATGCCAAATTCACGCACGCCATAAGATAAATGATTGCCCCATTTATCACGACCTGCAACCACACAACCTTTGAAATTGGTAAGGTTTGATCCGGTTAAATCCGCAGAGCCGCCAAAAAATTCTGGTGCAAATGGTGCAAATGCCGAAAGCGCATTTTGGCTCGCTTTACGGGTTGCAACGACTTGTGGGTTTGCCGCGATTTCGGCATAAATTTTATCGGCAACCGCTGCAAAATCAGGGATTAAATCGCCATTGAGACGGCGTACAAGCTCAGCAGCTTCTTTTGGATATGCAGCCTTGTACGCGGCAAATTTTTCATTCCATGCAGCCTCTAATTTTGCACCTTTTTCGGTTGCATCCCATGCCGCATAAATATCTTGCGGGATTTCAAACGGCGCATATTTCCAGCCCAAAGCCGCACGAGTTGCCGCGATTTCATCACCGCCCAAAGCCGCACCATGCACATCATGTGTACCAGCTTTATTTGGTGAGCCTTTGCCAATTACGGTTTTGCAAATGATAAGGGTTGGTTTGCCATCATCTTTAACGGCTTGTGCTTTTGCAGAATCAATTGCGTTTGAAACGGCGGCAACGTCATGCCCGTCAATATCGCGGATTACGTTCCAACCATAAGCCTCAAAACGTTTTGCGGTGTCATCATTAAACCAACCTTCGACATGACCATCAATCGAAATGCCATTATCATCATAAAACGCCACCAATTTTGAAAGGCGCAGTGTTCCGGCAAGCCCGCAAACCTCATGCGAGATACCTTCCATCATGCAGCCATCGCCAAGGAAAGCATAGGTGAAGTTATCAATGATTTTGTGATTATCTTTATTGAACTCTGCCGCCAATAATTTTTCTGATAATGCCATACCAACCGCATTGGCGATACCTTGACCAAGTGGGCCAGTGGTGGTTTCAACACCGGCAGTAATACCATATTCAGGGTGACCAGCAGTTTTTGAATGCAGCTTGCGGAAGTTTTTGATTTCAGACATTGGCAAATCATAGCCAGTGAAATGTAGCAATGAATAAATAAGCATAGAGCCATGACCATTTGATAAAACAAATCTGTCACGTCCTGCCCATTTTGGGTTTTTAGGGTTGTGGTTAAGATGTTTGCCCCACAATGCCACCGAAATTTCCGCCATGCCCATTGGTGCACCTGGGTGGCCTGATTTTGCCGCCTCAACCGCATCGACGCTTAAAATACGAATGGCATTCGCCATTTTGGTTTCAATTTCGCTGTTCATGCTATTCCCCGATAAATTGCTAAAACCTTTGCGGGGACGCATGACGGGAAATGCCCAATTTTTCAAGGAAAAATGTGAGTCTGAAACAATTTTTTGCGTGCGGATTATATTCCAGCGTTTGCCTTAAGGGTTGAAATTATGTTTTTATAACCGCCATCAGGATCTTTTGCGCCAAATACAGCTGACCCCGCCACAAAAGTATCCGCGCCCGCTGCCGCAATTTCGGCAATATTATCGGCCTTTACGCCGCCATCGACTTCAAGCCAAATATCCTGCCCGCCTTTTGCCTTATGGGCATCAATCAGGGTGCGCACTTTTTTAAGTTTGGTAAGCGTTGATGGAATGAATGATTGTCCGCCAAAACCAGGGTTCACCGACATCAAAAGAATCATGTCCAATTTGTCCATGACATATTCAAGGCATTCAACCGGGGTTGCGGGGTTTAAAACTAAACCCGCTTTGCAGCCATTATCACGAATTAATTGCAATGAACGGTCAATATGATCCGATGCTTCGGGGTGGAAAGTGATGATATTTGCGCCCGCTTTGGCAAACATTGGTATAATGGCATCAACAGGCTTTACCATCAAATGCACATCAATTGGGATTGATACATGTGGGCGAATTGCCTCGCACACCAATGGGCCAATGGTAAGATTGGGGACATAATGATTATCCATAACATCAAAATGCACCAAATCCGCACCCGCCGCCTCAATCGCGCGAACTTCCGAGCCCAAATTGGCAAAATCAGCAGAAAGTATTGATGGTGCGATGCGTGCAGTCATTTAATTAGCCCCTAAAGTTTTTCTAATGCGAAAACCACTTTTTGCGCAAATAGATTTACAAAAAAATCGACATGGGGCTTTTTATGCCCTTTGCGGTCATTGGTGGTTGGCGTAACGGAAATAATTTTAAACCCGCATTCAAGCGCAAGTTTTTCAAAATCACGCGCGGTACAAAAATGGATGTTCTTGCTGTCATACCACGTGTCAGGAAGTTCTTTGGTAACTGGCATTTCACCTTTTAGGAAAAGGTATGAACGCACTTTCCAATATGCAAAATTGGGAACCGAAATAATCGCACGATTGCCAATTCGTTTGATTTGTTCAAGAATTTCTTTGGGCTTTTTTGTCGCTTGAATTGTGTTTGACAAAATTACCATATCAAATGTATTGGCTGGAAAAATGCCCAAATCCTTATCGGCATCACCCTGAATAACCGATAGTCCACGGGCAACCGCACTTGCGACACCCTCATCAGAGATTTCAAGTCCACGGACATCAGCATTTTTATGGGTTTGCAATAGCTCAAGCAATTCACCATCACCGCAACCAACATCAAGAACTTTTGCCCCGGTCGGCACGTTTTCAATAATTGCGTCAAAGTCAGGTCTGGTTTTTAGGGTCATTAACATCTTAATTCCCTTCTATACCAAAAATGCGTGCCGATGAATCGATAAATCCACCCAAAGCACGGTGGAAAATCGGCTCATCAAGTAGGAATGCGTCATGCCCCTTATCGGTCTCGACCTCTAATGCCGATACTTTGACCCCTGCGCCCATCATTGCGCGTATAATTGTGCGGCTTTCAGATGGCGGATAATGCCAGTCAGAAGAGAAAGAGACGACACAGGCACGACCTTTAAATTTTTCAAATGCTTTTATAAGATTATTATCAAAGCCAGAGGCAAGATCGAAATAATCCATTGCGCGCGTTATATATAAATATGAATTGGCATCAAAGCGGTCAACAAAGCTTGTCCCTTGATGGCGCAAATAAGATTCGATTTGGAAATCGGCATCAAACCCAAAGGTGACGGCATCACGATTTTGTAGATTGCGCCCAAATTTGCGGTGCAAAGCAACATCGGACATATAAGTAATATGTGCCGCCATACGTGCCACCGAAAGCCCCTTTGACGGGAAGGTGCCACTTTTATGATAATGTCCATTTTTCCATTCTGGATCTGCCATAATTGCCTGGCGACCAACTTCGTGGAAGGCGATATTTTGCGCCGAATGGCGTGCCGCTGTTGCAATTGGTACGGCGCAATTCAACCTGTCGGGATAATCAGCAATCCAGCGCAAAACCTGCATCCCGCCCATAGAGCCGCCGATTACCGCAAATAATTTCTCAATACCCAATGATTGCACCAAAAGATATTGGGCATGAACCATATCGCCAATTGTAATAATTGGGAAATCAATGGCAATTTGGTTATTTTCGGCATCCAAATCAGTTGGGCCCGATGACCCCATACAGCCACCAATAACATTTGAACAAATCACGAAATATTTATCTGTATCAATAAGTTTGCCTTTACCAACCACATCAGACCACCAACCATTTCTTTTTGTTACTGGATTGGTTCCGGTTACATATTGGTCGCCGGTCAAAGCATGGCAGATTAAAATCGCATTGTTTTTGGCATTATTTAATTTACCCCAGGTTTCATAGGCAACGTGAAGGGTTGGGATTTCGCTTCCGCCCTCAAGCTTGAAAATCTCTGATGATTGAAAAATACGATGCTCTTTTGTCATTGCTTGTTCCGTTTGCTGCAAATATCTCAAATGCAACAAATGTCAATCATAAAGCCCGTATTATAAAGAAGAATAAGGGGGCAAGAAAAAATATTTGTATTTTAATCAGTTTGGTAATCGAAAATTAATCATGTTGCCATTATCTAGAGTGGTGATAGGAGCGCGTTTTGACAGTAATTAGTCGAAAAGGCAGAAGTGTAAAGTATAATCAGCTTTCGGTGTTAGTGGTTGATGACCAGCCATTTTACCGCAATCTGATGAATGAAATCATGCGCGTTCTTGGCGTGCCTATTGTGTCGTTTGCGGTTGATGGATTCGATGCGCTTGATGCAATGGAAAATGCAATTCCTGATGTAATATTTCTTGATTGGGTTATGCCTGATATGGATGGTATTGAATTTACCACCAAGGTTAGAAGCATGCGCAACGAAGTTGCACGTATGACACCTATTATCATGGTGACGTCAAACAATAAAAAAAGCCAAATCGAGCAGGCGGTTAATTGCGGCGTTGATACATTTATCCTTAAACCGCTTGCGATACAGTCAATCATTGCCAGAATAAAAGAAGTTATTGAGCGCCCACGTGATTTCGTGGTTACCGATACCTATATTGGCCCATGCCGCCGCCGCAATAAAGCCGCCGCAGGGCAATATTTCGGTAAATACCGCCGTTATGATGACCCATTAGAATTGACCCAAGGCGGCGTTGCCGAAAAACGTGCAAAACAATATTTAAAAGGTCTTACAAGTGGCCTTAATGCCTCGCTTGCCGCACTTTATACTAATGATCCATCGGCGATTGAGGAATTACACAAAACTGCACAGAAAATATTGGGTATTGCTGGGCAAATTGGTGACACGCATCTTAGCAAAGTCTGTTGGAGTGTTATCACCTATATGGAAAAATTTGGTCGAACCCCAAAAATGCGTCCTGATATCGTTGCCACGCATTTCCAATCTATGGAGGCACTTATTAATACGCCATCTTCCGAAACTCTGGTTCGCGATGAGGTGGTTAAGGGCTTGAACAAAGTTGTTATGCAGGCGATACAATCAATCAAAGTTGCGTAATATGATTGGCAGAACCATTATATCAAAATCATTTATCAATATTTTTGCCAGTATTTTTATTGGTATTTCTGTATGCGTATTAATATTCAATGGCGCGCAGGCGCAACAAATTCTTGATGGCAAACGTTTTTATGACCGTGCCAAGGGGGAAACCCCATCACATCTTCCAGTTCCGCGCTTTGTTTCTTTGAAATATAATAAAATAAATGGTCGCGCCGGCCCTGATGAAGATTATCCTGTTAAATTTATTTATCATCGCCAAGGCCTTCCGGTAAAAGTTATTGCCGAGACCGAAGAATGGCGCAAAATCCAAGATCCTGATGGTACAATTGTTTGGGTTCATAAGCGCATGCTTGATGCAAAGCGCACATTAATGATCCGTCCCAATGGTGCAAATGCGGTAATTTTGCGCGATAAACCCCGCGATGACAGCAAAGCAATCGCAAACCTTGCCAATGGTGTGGTTGGTGAAATTATTGAACAAACACCAGGGTGGTGCCGCATAAAAGTTGGCGGTTATAAAGGTTGGATTCGCGCCATAGAGGCATATGGTGCGTAGATAATTACGTCCATTTATTGCATACGACCAATCTATGATGCAAAATTTACATCAAAATATTTGGCAATTTGTTACAATTGGTGCTAAGCGGTGCAGGTTTATAATTTGAATCGCTTACGGAGCAACTATGGAAAGACCATCATCATTTTCTTATGAAGATTTAATCGCCTGTGGCGAAGGTAAAATGTTTGGCGAAGGTAATGCGCAATTGCCGCTACCTAATATGCTTATGATGGATAGAATTACATCTATTGCGGAAACCGGCGGCGCATATGATAAGGGTCATATTTCTGCTGAATTAGATATTAAGGAAGATTTATGGTTCTTTGGTTGCCATTTCCAAGGCGACCCCGTAATGCCTGGTTGCCTTGGCCTTGATGCGATGTGGCAATTGGTTGGCTTTTTCTTGGGTTGGTCTGGCTTGCCTGGCAAAGGTCGCGCTTTGGGTGCGGGTGAAATCAAATTCACGGGTCAAGTTACACCTGATGTTAAAGTTTGTCGTTATGAAATCGACCTCAAACGTGTTTTTAAATCAAAACTTATTTTGGGCATCGCCGACGGTGCATTATACGCCGACGATAAATTAATTTACGTCGCAAAAGATTTGCGTGTTGGTCTTTTTGACCCGCAAAATCTAAAGAGCCAATTAGGTTAATCGGCCAAATAGCTTAACAAGATTAGGGGCAGGACGAATAAAATGAGACGTGTTGTTGTTACAGGTTTAGGTATCGTTTCTTCGATCGGTAATTCAATTGAAGAAGTGAAGAATTCGCTATTTGAGGCAAAATCAGGCATCATTAAAGCCGATGAATATGAAGAGCATGGCTTTAAATCGCAGGTTCATGCAAAGCCAATCTTAAACTGGCTTGAAATGGTTGACCGCCGTGCTGCGCGCTTCTTGTCCGAAGGTATGGGCTGGGGCCATATTGCAATGGAACAAGCAATCAAAGACGCAGGTCTTGAAGAAAGCGATGTTTCCAACGAACGTACTGGCATTATTGCTGGCTCTGGTGGTCCATCTACCCGCTCTATCGTTGCGGCGGCGGAAACTACATTGAAAAACAATAGCCCAAAAAGAATTGGACCTTTTGCCGTGCCAAAAGCAATGTGTTCTGGTCTTTCTGCGGTTCTTGCCACTTGGTTTAAAATCAAGGGTGTAAGCTATTCAATTTCATCTGCTTGTGCAACTTCTGCGCATTGCATCGGTAATGCTTATGAAAACATCAAATATGGTCGTCAAGATGTAATGTTTGCTGGCGGCTCAGAAGAACTTGATTGGACATTATCTGATATGTTTGATGCCATGGGTGCGATGTCTTCTAACTATAACGACCGCCCTTCTGTTGCGTCACGCGCATATGACAAAGACCGTGATGGTTTTGTTATTGCGGGCGGTGCGGGCATGATTGTTCTTGAAGAATATGAGCGTGCCAAAGCGCGCGGTGCCAAAATTTACGGTGAAATCATCGGCTATGGCGCGACTTCTGACGGCTATGACATGGTTGCCCCATCTGGTGAAGGTGCGGCTCGTTGCATGAAGCAAGCAATCGAAATGACCGGTGGAAGAACCATTGATTACATCAACCCACATGGTACTTCGACCCCGGTTGGTGATGCCAAAGAAGCGGGTGCATTGCGCGACGTTTTCGGCAGCAAAATCCCATTCTTCTCATCAACTAAATCTTTGACTGGTCACTCTTTGGGTGCTGCGGGCGTGCAAGAGGCGATTTATTCGCTTTTGATGATGGCAAATAATTTTATGGCCAAATCAGCGCATATTGATAATGTTGATCCAGATTTTGCCGATTTGCCAATCCTTTTGGAACGCAAAATGGGTGAATTCTCAACCGCTTTGTCAAACTCCTTCGGTTTTGGCGGAACTAATGCCACTTTGATTTTTGGTAAAGTGTGATTTTTCACCACTTCCGCCCTCGGCACTTTGTGCCAGAATAGTTGGATATATGATTTAAAAGCCCTGCACCGCAGGGCTTTTTTGTCATCAAGTTTTTTATTTTTGCAATAAATTCTTCATTAGATTGGCATGAATTTAAATTAGCCTTCCCATTAGTCCAAAGGAGGCTAAAATGTCTGAAGAATTAGAACCTGAAAATCTTGTTGAAGCAGAAGAAATTTCATTTGAAGATGTTGCCGATGATTTTGGCGAAGAGCCAGAAGCAATAGAAGAAGCCGACGAAGAATAATCCTTGGCTTTTTTAAACACTTACCCCATTAATTAAGCTCTACTGCCCCGCTTTTGCGGGGTCTTTGTTTTAATTTCATTTGACTAAACCCCGTTTTTTTGCCAATTGAAAGTGATGTCAACCACGCTTTCACTTGAAAATATTGATTTTGCCATTTCGGGCAAAAAGATATTGAAAAATATTTGTTTTAACGCAAAGGCGGGGGAAATAATCGGTTTTATTGGCCCGAATGGTGCGGGCAAAACCACGACAATGCGCCTTATCAATGGTATCTATACCGCAAATTCCGGTGCAATAAAAATCAATGGCGAAAAACTTTCCGAAAACTCCCGCGCCCATCTTGGCTATTTGCCAGAGGGTGGGCCATTATGGGGTGATATGACGCCCAAAGAGTTTTTGGAATTTATGGCTGATGTTCGTGGTCTAAAGGATGCCAAAGATAAAATCATTTCTGCTGTGGAAAAAGTCGAAATCCAAGGGGTTTTTCATCAACGCATCGAAACCCTGTCAAAGGGTTTTAAACGCCGTGTGGCATTGGCGGGCGCAATATTGCATGACCCAGAAATTTTGATACTTGATGAACCAACCGATGGCCTTGATCCCAATCAAAAACTTCGCGCAAGGCAAACCATAAAAGCAATTGCCAAAGATAAAATCATTATAATTTCGACCCATATTCTTGATGAAGTTACCCAAATCTGTGACCGCGTGATTTTGATAAATGATGGCGTGATTATCAAGGATGAAACCCGCGATGAATTTTTAAAACGTGGCCAAAATATTGATGAAATTTTCAATAATCTAACCATAGGGGCGGGTGCATGAACGGTTTAAAAGCCATATTCAGGCGTGAATTTTCCGCCTATTTTGCAACCCCACTTGCCTATATTTTTATTGCGGTTTTTGTTGCGGTATCGGTTTTATTTGCCGTACATTTTGGGCAGATTATCGAACTTAACAAGGCAGATTTACAAAGCTTTTTCCAATTTCACCCATTTTTATATGTGGTTTTTATTCCCGCATTGGGAATGAAAATTTGGTCAGAGGATTTCAAGACAGGAACTTATGAAATATTATTTGCGCTTCCGGTTGCAAATATCACATTGATAATTGGGAAATATTTGGCGGGGCTTGCGGTTATTGCGTTGACCCTTTTATTTTGTGTGCCTTTGTGGGTGGCAATTAATATTTTGGGCAATGTTGATAATGGTGTCGTTGCCGCCGGGTTTTTGGGGTCATTTTTAATGGCGGCGGCATTTTTGGCGGTTACCCTTGCCATAAGTGCGATATCAAACAGCCAGATTGTGGTCTTTGTGCTTTCGTGTTTTGTCTGTTTTGTCTTTGTGGCAATGGGCATGCCCGTGGTCTTGAATAGCATCACATTGTTATTTGGCGAAGGTGCGCGGTGCTTTGCGACCATTTTTTCAATTGCCGATTATTTTGATCTTTTTAGCCGTGGGTTTATCCCACTTAATGGAATAATATTTTTCATAAGTTTTATCGCTCTTTGGCTTGGTGTTGGGCTGGTGGTGATTTTGGGCAAGCGCGGGGTTTTGCAATGAAAAAATTAAAACCCCTATATCTTATTTTGGCGATGATTTTTGGCTTTGTCCTTGTTAATTGGGGGGCGGGATTTGCCAGCAAAGGGATCGGCATTGATACAAGCGCCGATAAATTATTCACCCTTTCCAAAGCATCAAGAGATATTATCAAATCCTATAAAGATCCGATTTATTTTGATTTTTATTTTTCCAAAACTGCGGCGGCACAAAACCCACCATTGCGCAATTACGCCCAAAGGGTAGTTGATTTATTGCAATCATATGCACGTGCATCAAATGGCAAAATCATTTTCCGTGAACACGATATAGAGCAATTCACAGAAGGTGAGGATAAGGCAATTGAAAATGGCCTTGTTGCCTATAAAGATAGTGAGAATATCGAGAATGGCATTTATTTTGGACTGATTGCTAAATCAGTGGGGCGGCAGGCGGTTATTCCATTCTTTGCGCCCGAGCTTGAAAATAATCTTGAATATTCAATCACCAAAATGATTAGTGATTTTTCAAAGACCAGCGTGCCACGCATTGGGGTTTTAACTGGCTTGCCATGGTTTTTTAGCGATGGGAAACCACAAAATAACATCGCCAAAAATATTGCCGATAATTATGATACTATCCTCATCAATGATGATTTTTCGGCATTGCCATCGAATCTTGCGGCACTTTTAATTGCCGAGCCACAGGGATTAAATGATGCGCAATTGGCAATGATTTCTGATTATATTGCACGTGGCGGCAAGGCCTTTATTATGGCCGATGGGGCGTCATCAATTTCCTTTGATGCGAAATTGGGGGCAACAAGTTTTGATCCATCAATTAATAAAATTCTCGCCCCATTGGGCGTAAATATTGCGCCCGATATTGTGATTGATCGCAAAGGTGCGTTACCGGTTCAGACCAATGTTGATGGGCGCAACGTCATTGCACCACAACCACTTTATTTCAATGCCACCAAGACGGGTGATAATGCCATTGTTAATGGTCTTTCAAAGGGTTTGAATGTGGCAAGCCCATCATCAATTCATAATATTGGTGGGAATGATTATTCGTTCATTCCGCTTTTTACCACAAGCAAGGATGCAATGCTGATTAATAAGGATTTGGCATTATCATCACCAAGCCCGCAAAGATTATTAGAGGAATACACCCCATTGGGTGAGGCCTTCCCAATTGCCGCGCTTTTAAAAGGCAAACAGGGGCAAGAGGTGGTTTTGGTTGGCGATGTCGATTTCTTAAACGAAACCTTATATGTTAATAACAACCAACAAGTTGCCGATAATTCGGACTTTGTTCTTAATGCTCTCGAGGTTTTGGTTGGCGAAAATGGGCTTTTGTCTTTGCGGTCAAAAACCGCCGTGCCACGCACTTTGACAATGGTTGAGAATATTCGCAATGATGCCGAACAACAAATTTTATTAAAACAAACCCAATTAGGCGAAGAATTAAAACAATATCAAGGCGCGTTGGAACAAAGCCAGTCATCACAAACCGCAGGTGCGTTGTTTGGGCAAGCGCCAAATTCGCAAAACGTAAAGGCCACGCAACAACATTTATTGCAAACCCGCAAAGAATTGCGTGATTTGCAAAACAAAGTGCGTCACGATATTGATGGAATCAAGAGCCTGTTGATTATATTCTGTGCGATTTTATTTCCCCTTGGCTTTGTGGTTTTTGGCGTAATTCGCTATATTAAAAAGGTTCGGGTCTGGAGTGTTTAGATGTCGATTTTATCCTCATTATCAAAGGGCTTCAGGCCATATTTCATAATTATCGCATTGATTTTTGCCTATGCAACTTTGCCTGCTTTACGGTTGCAACCACTTGACCGCGATGAAAGCCGGTTCATGCAGGCAACAACCCAAATGTTTGAAAGCCATGATTTTGTGCGCATTTCATTCCAAGACGAACCGCGTAATAAAAAGCCCGTTGGCATTCATTGGCTTCAGGCCCTAAGTGTGGAGGCATTTGGCGCGGTGGGAGAACGTAATCCATTCCCTTTCCGCATGGTTTCATTGCTTGGTGCATCATTGGCGGCGTGTGCCGTTTTTATGATTGGTAAAAAGCTATTTAGTGCTGAAATCGGTCTGGTTGCGGGCGTTACCAATGCCGTGACATTGCTTTTATCAACCGAGGCGCACATTGCCAAAACCGACGCAACCTTGACTGGATTTATCGCACTATCGTTTTTTGCGCTTGCCGCGTTAAGATTTGGCGAAAAGTCAATTTGGAAAGTGATTTTATTCTGGTTTGCTTTTGGCATGGCCTTTTTAATCAAAGGGCCCGTGCCATTGATGATTATCGGCCTTGCGATTGTTGCCTTTAGTATTTGGGATAAAAATTGGGCGTGGCAAAAACCACTTTGGGATTGGCGAGGTCTTGCATTATTTGCCGTGATGATTTTGCCGTGGTTTATTTTAATTGGCCTTAAAACCAATTGGCAATTTTATATTGATGCAATTTCACAAGATTTAACCCCTAAATTATCGGGTCATGCCGAAACCAAATCCACCCCGCCAGGACTGCATTTATTATTGTCGCCATTATTGCTTTATCCATCGTCAATTTTGATGGGTTTTGCGGCGTGGGTTGGCTTTACCAAGAACAAAGATTCAAGGGTGAAATTTTTATTGGCGTGGTTAATACCGGCGTGGATTATTTTTGAACTAAGCCCCGCAAAACTTGCGCATTATACAATGCCACTGCACGGTGCGATATTGCTATTGGGGGCGTATGGGCTGTTTGAAAATGGCTTTAAAGGTTGGCAGAAATGGCTTGGCATTGGCTTATTTACCTTCGCGAGTTTGGTTGTTGTGGCCTTGCCAATTGCCCTTGTTTACAAAGATATGCCCAAAATGCTGCCATCGGCAACCATTTTGGCGGGCATTATTGGTGTTGGCTCATTAAGTGCGCTTTTGTTATTCATAATCAATTCGAAATATTCAGGCGTAATGGCCATCTTCACTGCCTTGATGTTTTCGGTATTGTTTAAGGGGCAGTTTTTGCCAAATGTTCCAGCACTTGATGTTTCGGGGCGGGTTTCCAATCAATTGCTTGCGCTAAATTTGCACCCGCGTTTGTCACAGGGGGGTAAACTGCCGCCGCTTGTTGGCGCAGGTTATCAAGAGCCAAGCCTTATTTTCCTTACCCGTACTGATGCAAAACTTGATAGTGTTGTTAATGCAGTACAATATGCACAAATTGGTGCGCCAGCAATTGTTGAAGATGGCCTGAAAAATGAATTTATAGCAAAATTAAATGCCAAAGGCCTGAATTTTAATGAAATTGGTGCACCAATATCAGGCTTGAATTATTCAAAAGGCGATAGGGTGACAATCCATATCGGTCGGATTAATAAGAAATAAGCGTATAAAACAATATAGAAAATAGGGTTTATGCGCCATCTTTACACACTTGCTTATTTTGCATTTTAGTGATTAGGGGATGTGATGGATATTAATTTAGAAGAAATTGCGCAAAAGGTTGCTCCGCGTTATACATCATACCCGACTGCACCTTTATTTAGTGCCAATGTAACCCCGCAAACCCATAAAGAATGGCTGAATGAATTATCGTCTGATACTTCTTTAAGCCTTTATTTTCACGTGCCTTATTGCAAGTCGATTTGTCTTTATTGTGGTTGCCATACATTTGCGTCGCGTAAAGAACAGCCAATTCTTGATTATGCCGATACATTGGTAAAAGAAATCGAATTGGTGGCAGATAATACCAAGGCTCGTGGGGTGCAGTCTATTGCATGGGGTGGCGGCACGCCAAATATCCTTTCGCCAGAAACATTTTTGAAAATTGTAAACACTGCCAAAGCTAAATTTGATTTTTCAAATATTGTCGAGCATGCGGTTGAAATGGATCCACGCCTATTAAATGATAGCCATATTGCGGCTTTTGTAGAGGCGGGGGTAAACCGTGCCTCTTTGGGGGTGCAGGATATGAACCACCACGTGCAAAAAGCCATTGGACGGGTGCAGGATACATCACTTGTGAAACGTGCGGTTAAAAAACTCCGTGCCGCAGGGATTAATTCAGTAAATCTTGATTTGATTTATGGCTTGCCGCAGCAATCATTAGAAGACGCGATAAATTCGGCCACCACTGCGGCATCATTAAACCCGGATAGGTTGGCGATTTTTGGCTATGCCCATGTGCCGTGGTTTAAAAAACGCCAAAGGCTGATTAATGAGGCTGATTTGCCAGATACGGCACTACGTTATGATCAGGCATTGGCAATCAAAGAAACCTTGGAAAAGCTTGGCTATGTAGCAATTGGTTTTGACCATTTTGCCCGTTCCGATGATCCATTGGCGCAGGCGGCATTGAATAAAACTGTAAAGCGCTCATTCCAAGGTTATTCTTGCGAAACTGCGGATGCGATTATTGGCATTGGCTGTTCATCAATTTCGACCTTGCCCCAAGGCTATGTTCAGAATAATCCAGAACCTGGTGCATGGGCGCGGGCGATTATTGCCGGTGAGTTTCCAACGGTTCGCGGTGTGCCAACGTCTTTGCGTGATAAAAAGTTGCGTGAAATTATTGATCGCCTTTTGGGTGATTTTGCGGTTGATTTGGCGCCATTTGGTGGCTTCAAGGATTTCGAATTTGCGCGCAAAGCACTTATAGTTCCGCAAAGTGATGGCCTATGCATTATTGATGGTGACAATGTAATTGTTACTGAAAAAGGCAAACCTTTTGTGCGTTTGGTGGCGATGGCGTTTGATGAATACATCGAAAAGTCAGGCGGAAAACATTCCCGCGTAATTTAGTGCAAAATGCATAATATAATTTGTTTTTCTATTCTTGAAATAAAATTGGTATTATTTCAATTGCTTATGCTTTGCACAGATTGCATAAAATTTTGCCACGTGTCCTCTATTGTGTAATTTGAGGGGCAATCTATAAAAACCGTTGAGTAACAGCAAATATTAGAAAAAACTAATGTAAGTTTAGGGCAAATTAACCATATTTCTTTCCATAATTTTTCTTAAAAAATGATAAGATGCGGGCAAGGAAAGAATTATGATTAAAAAACTATTATCATCGGTTCGGGGAAATGTTGCAATGACATTCGCATTGGCAGTCATTCCTGTGACTGGTGTAATGGCATTGGGATTTGATATCTCGCAGCTTTCAAACGCGCATACAAAGGCGCAAAATCTGTTGGATTCTGCGCTTTTAAATCCATTCACTGACAAACAAGCTTTCCTAGATCAGAATACAGTTCAACAAAAAGTCAATCAATTCATACAATTAAGCAATAATGATTCAAGTTTTAAGTTATCGGATGCGGTGGTCAGTAAAACTGGTGATACATGGCATGCAACAGCAACCTTTAAGACCAAGACACTTTTCGCCGGCTTGATTGGTGTTTCTGAAATGAATGGCAAGGTTGATAGTGACATTACAATCGGAACCAGAAACATTGAAGTTGTTTTCGTTCTTGATACTTCTGGCTCTATGGTTGGGGCAAGAATGGACGCACTAAAAGAAGCTGTTAAAAAAATGGTTTCTGATTTGGAAAATTATCAGGCGCAAAATATCAATCTTAAAATCGGCATGGTGCCATTTACTGATAATGTTAATATTGATCCCGCCAATGCCAATGCAAGTTGGATGGATATTAACGCATTATCGCCTATGCAAGACAATGGCTTTGCCAGCCATGTTAATCGGTGGCAGCTACTAAATCATTTGGGAAAAAGTTTCAGCGGATGCATTATGGAACGTCCGAATGATATGGATATGACCGATGAACCACCAAATGCCGGCAACCCAAAAAGCCTTTTTGTTCCATGGTTTTGGCCGGATGAACCGGATAATGAAATCATGTATCCGAATAGTTATATCCAGGATAAGGGTGGGTTTGATGATTTAAGCAAGGCAAAGGACCTTAGCAAATATGGAATAAATGGTACTAATCCATCCGCATGGACTGCTCCTATAACCAGACCATCATATACATTTTATTCAAATTATTTTGAGCCGCAAGGACCAAATTTTGCTTGTGATTCACAACCCATTACACCGTTAACCACAAACTACACCGGATTTGCCGCCAAGGTTGACCAATTAAACGCCTTGGGTGGCACTAACCTTGCCCACGGTTTAGCATGGGGCTTTAAAGTGATTTCGCCGGGGCTTCCGTTTGATGAGGGGGCTGCATATGGTTCTGGTGTACAAAAGATAATTATATTCTTCACCGACGGTGAAAATGCGGTGAATGCGTTTAGTACCCCGCTAACAAGTGCTTATACCCCTTGGGGCTATGCAAAAGACTTTATGCCAAGCGGTTCATATGCCGATGTCGATATTAAAAACTATCTTGATAATAAAACCAAACAAATTTGTAACAATATAAAAGCCAAAGGTGTTGAAGTTTATACGGTAGGTCTTTCTATTCCAACTGAAGAATCTAAAAATCTTTTGATGCAATGTGCGTCAAAAACTACAAACTTTAAAGCGGTTAATGATGCAAGTGAAATTGGCGATGCCTTCAAGGATATTTTCGTAAAAGTTACAGAATTACATGTAAGCAAATAAAAAATGTGGCCCGAATAAACTGAATTTACAAAGAAATTGAATTTACAGGGCCACAGAGTGATCTTCAACGAGGTTAGAAGATTAGAACGGGCAACTAATTGCCCACATCGTATGTTTAAAAAAAATTTAATATAAAAAAATAGGCAATTTTCTTAATTTATATGTCAATCTCACCGTGAAGGATTGCTTCTGCAACTAATTCAGCAATTGTCTTGCAGTTCATGCGCTCTTTTGCCTCATTGGTTTGGTTGAATACTGTGGAGTGCGATATTTTTAGTAGAAATGCGCATTCTGCCTGAGTATTTCCGTGCCGCAATAATTCAACAATTTGTCTTTGTCGTTTTGTAAGCCTATAATCTTTTTGGATAATTGCCGACTTGCTTTTAAGGCACATTCCACGGCGTGCAAAAAACTGTGCGGCCAAGTTAAGCGCGTCTTTGATTTCTTGGTTTTCTGTATCCTGCCCCGAAGTTAAAAGGCAGCTCCAGATACTTCCATCCGCGAATTTTAAAGGGACAGCAAAGCCATTTTCGTGCCCAAATGATTTAGCTTCTTCAAAAATTCGAATATGCTTATTTTCAAGAGGAAACGAATTGACAATTTCGCTCCACCAAAATGGTTTTTGCAAATCCATCACCATTTTTGCGGCATAATCATCAAAAATAAAATTACTATCGCGATAGTGGTTGAACCATTCGCCAGGGATATTACCAAAAGTACGCCTAAGTGGGCTTTTAATTTGTTTTTTTGCCGAAGAAATTTGAATACAGCCCCATTGCTCAAAACCAAACTCATTAATCATATTACCAAATCTGGCATTAAGATCTTCAAAGTCGTTTGAGTAGTCAATTTCCTCTATGAAGCCATATATCAATTCTTCATACTTATGCATATTATACCCCGCACATCAGGATAAACCGCAATATAAAAAAAGAAAAGCATCCTAAAGGTTTATTTTCGTTGAATTAAATTCTTACGTATTTGCAATAATTGATTTTCTTTAATTCCAATATTGTTCAAATAGCCAAGTAAAGAGCCTTCGTTACTATATATTTCGTCAAAGGCACTGTTTAGATATTCTTCACTGACTATACCCAAAGGTCGCATGGCGTTGACGTGGATTTTTTTTCCAATGCGTTTGGAAATACTTTCGGCGTATTTTTCAACCAATTCATCAAGATTATGAACCTTATTGGTTAGAAGATAGTCACCCATAATATCGTCATCATGAACATCCAAGGTTTTTAAAATTATGGCGCATAGGATGCCGGTTCTATCTTTTCCTGCCGCGCAATGAACCAATATTGGGTTGTCTGGCGTGGTAAGTGCTTCAAAGGCCTGCTTGAAAATCTCAATATGAATTGGTTCATAGGGGAGGCGACGATAGGTTTGCAGCATAAAATCATGTGTTTTTTGTGCGGTTACATCCTCGTCACGTAAAAATTGCAAATGCGGCGGCAGGGATTCACCATCGTCACCTTCAATGTTTCCAGTTATTTGTTTTATTGTACAGTCAATTTGATTGGGTTGTAATTTCCGCTCATTATATTTACGAAGATCAACAATGGTTTTGATTTTTAATTGGGACAGTTCATCTTGCCCATTCTGGCTTAGGCCCGATAATTGTCCTGAACGAAATAGTAGTTTTTCGCGCACTCTGTCGCCAGTTTTGGTTTTATATCTGCCAAAGTCGCGAAAATTGTGAACACCATCAATTTTTATAAAGCGGTTCATCAAAACCCCCTATTTACCGTTTTCATTATAGTCACGAAGCCTAGCACCAATTTGTGCCATTTTTTCTATGGCTGGCAATAATTCATTTCCTAAATCAGTAAGTTCATATTCAACCGATGGCGGTTTTGTGTCCATGACGATACGTTTTATCACATTTTTCTTTTGTAATTGTGCCAAACGCGAACTAAGCATTTTAGAAGAAATCGGTACAAGATATGACTTTAGCTCGCTAAAGCGGCGCGCACCATCAGAAAGATTCCATATTAATGCCGGTGTCCATGCACCGCCCAAAAGTTCCATGATTTCTGTGATGTAACATTTGCCAGTAGGGGGTTTAAATTTTGCGGGGCGATGTTTTAGCATTGTTTATGCCTGTTTGAAAAAGTACAAATTCGGAAATCAGGTTACCGATTGTAAACCTATAAAACCAGTAACATAAAGTTACTATGTTTACAAATGTAATAATGGCGAATAGGGTAAGAGCTTCAATAAAGAAGAGGATAATATGAAATTATATTATAGCCCTGGTGCATGTTCACTATCGCCACACATTGTCTTGCGTGAGCTTGGTGTTGAGTTTGAATTAGTTAAAACCGATCTGCGCGCCAAAAAAACTGAAAACGGGGATGACTATTTTAAAATTAACCCAAAAGGTCAAGTTCCGGCACTTGCGCTTGATAGCGGTGATTTAATTACCGAAGGGGTCGCAATTACCCAATATCTTGCCGACACATATTCTGACAAAGGTCTTGCGCCATCTGCCCCATCTGTTGAGCGTGCAAAATTGATTAGCGTTTTAAATTATATCGCCGCCGAATATCATAAATCCTTTTCGCCATTATTTAACCCTATGGCAAGTGATGAGGTAAAGGCATATGCATTGGGCAATGTAAAACTTCGCCTTGATTATCTTGAAAAAGAACTTTCTGATGATCGGGAATTTATTATGGGCGATAAATTCACAATTGCCGATGCATATTTGTTTACAATAACCAATTGGGTGAACCATGTTGGCCTAAAACTCGTGGATTGGCCGCATCTTGCAAATTATTCAAAACGCATTGCTGGTCGCCCTGCGGTTCAGGCGGCATTAAAGGCAGAAGGTTTAATATAAATAACAACCCCCTCTTTGAAATGTCATTGAGGGGGATTATTTTATCTGAATGGTGGCTCATCAAAAGAGCGAAGTTTGCGGGAATGAACCACGCGCCCTTCATTACGAAGGTTTTCGATGGTTCGAATACCGATTTTTAAATGCTCTTGAATTGCGCGTTCATAAAATACGTTTGCCGCACCCGGAAGTTTGATTTCACCATGCACTGGCTTGTCAGAAATACATAGCAATGTGCCGTATGGAACGCGGTGGCGGAAACCTTGTGCCGCAACCATACAGCTTTCCATATCCACGCCAATGGCGCGTGACATATTAATAAGCTGCCGCTCTTTAGACCAATATAATTCCCAATTTCTATCGGCAAAACTAACCACTGTACCGGTTCTTAGGCGGCGTTTAAGGGTTTCTTTTTGTTCGCCGGTTATTTGCTTTGCCGCCTCAAAAATTGCGATTTGCACTTCGGCAATTGGCGGAATTGGAACTGAAACCGGCAAAATATCGTCAAGCACATTGTCGCGGCGCAAATAGGCGTGGGCAAGGACATAATCCCCAATCCGTTGGCTTTGACGCAAACCCGCGCAATGCCCCACCATTAACCAACAATGCGGGCGCAAAACCGCCAAATGGTCGGTAATATTTTTGGTATTTGATGGGCCAACCCCGATATTTACAAGGCTTATACCCTCACCCTCTTTACTAAGGAGGTGATAAGCAGGCATTTGATATTTGCGCCAATCGCTTTGCGATGTAATTCGCACGGCATCATCGGCATTGTTTATATCAATCTCAACCCCGCCAGAGCAGACAAGTTTATAATATGGGGCATTTGGATTTTTTATTTCTTCCGCAGCCCACTTTACAAATTCATCAACGTAACGGGCATAGTTTGTGAACAATATCCATGGTTGGAAATTGCGCCAATCGGTTCCGGTATAATGTAAAAGCCGCTTTAAGGAATAATCCGTCCTTAGGCCATCATAAAGTGAAAGCGGGCGAACATTTTGCCCATTAATATCCCAAAGACCGTCTGCAACCTCATCGCCAACATGATTTAAATCGGGGGTTGGGAAATGGCGTGCTAATTCATCAGGGGGAACATCGCCGACCCCAAGTTCATTTGCCCCCTCCATAACGAAACCATAAGGGATTTCTTGATCAGAATATGTGACTTCAAATTGTGGATCATATTCGTCAAACAATGGCTCTAATTGTTCGCGCAAATAATGGGCAAATTCATTAGGGTGGGTAAAAGTTCCAAGATAGGTTCCGGCAAAGTTAAATTTTGCATATGCGCGCGCGGAAACCGGTGGCGGTCTATCAGGATTATATTTTAAGATTAATTGTGGATAGCGGAATTTTTGCCGCGTCTCATTGCTTGGGGGCGTTCGTGTTTTGACATATTCCGATAATGCAACCCTTAGGGCATCGGACGCCGCCATGTATTTTTCGTTAAGTTCGTTTATAATTTTTTCGATAGTATTTTTATTATTGTTTTTATTCATACTCTTAATCATGAACCCGCTTTAAATTCTTGTCAAGCGGGGTATATTATTAGTTGGCAACAGTGTTATGACAATCAACATCTTCTTCCGCCTCAAGCGCGCTTTCAATGGCATTAAAGAGTGTGCTTATGTTAATTGGCTTTGGTACTACATTATCAAATCCACTATTGAGATAGAGGTCGATTTGCTCTTTTAAGGCGTTGGCCGTAACCGCGATAATGGGGGTTCGGTCACGGTGTGATTTGCATTCAAGATTCCGTATTTCGCGGGTTGCCGAAAGCCCGTCAAGCACCGGCATTTTAATATCCATAAGGATTATATCGAAATTTTCATTCTGCCAGCGTTCAACCGCCTCTTTGCCATTGCAAACAATCTCTGCATCTAGATTGATTTGTTCGAGCATAGTGCGGATTACCAATTGATTGGTTGGGTTATCTTCGGCAACCAAGACTTTTAAATCTTCGCCACTTCCATTATCGCCAACTTCTTCGGTGGCATCAATTTGCAAAGTTTCATGGTTTTGAATTCTTTCAAGTGGGAGGCGTAAAGTAACCGTCATGCCTTCGCCCAGTTCAGAATCCGCAAAAATAGCACCCTTCATAAGGCGGGTTAGTTGATTGCAAACCGCAAGCCCAATGCCAGAGCCAGCAATGGTATTCACCATGTCTTCCCCAGCCCAGGAGTTAAGTGAATATAGGCGGCGTGCGGTCTGCCTATCCATGCCAATGCCTTCGTCTTTGACGACTATTTCAAGCATGTTTCCATTATAATTGGCACTGATGTAAATATTACCTTGCGGTGTGTATTTTACCGAATTGGAAATGATGTTATCGATTATCTGCTGTACCCTGATAGCATCACCAATGTAATCCCCACTCGCGCCACTAATATCAAGGATAAATTTGACATTGTTCTTTTCAATTTGTGCTTCAAAAAGCCCGATAAGATTGGTGAACATATTATCAAGATTGAATGGCTTTTCGACAAGCTCAATCATGCCTTGTTCAACTTTGGTTAAATCAAGAATATCGTCAATTCGTGCCGACAAAAATTTACTACCATTCAAACAGGTTTCGAGAAGGGAGATTTGTTTTGACGTTAGATTTTCGCGTGGGAAAATTTGTAATAACCCAAGCATTCCGTTTAATGGGGTGCGCATATCATGGCTCATGGCGGCAAGAAATTGGCTTTTGGCCTCATTTGCGCGCTCTGCCTCAATTTTGGCGTTTAGATATTGCTGCTCATTTAGTTTTTTTGCGGTGATGTCACTGCGTGTACCGATGAATTTTGTTGGCTTACCATTTTTTATTTCGAGAAATTCGCCAGTAACACTTACCCAATTTGCGTAACCTTGTTCATTAAGTTCGCGGTATTCAAGTTTGAGGGGGGCATTATTTTTAACACAATTTTCCCAATGCTCATTCACCATCTTAAGGTCAAGTGGGTGGATTTTGGCCCAGATTTTTTCGTGAAATACCTTTATTGTGCTTGTGCCGTGAATATCGGGTTCGTAGGCGTTTTCGGCGGTAACAATGTCGTTGATATAATCAACCTCATAGATTGTCATGCCAGCAGTTTGGGTTGCGATACGGAAACGATTTGCAACAGATGATATTCTGTTTTTTGCGCTTACATCTTCGCTAATGTCACGAATTGCCCCGATAAAACGTGCAATGTCGCCATCATTGCCATATAAAAACCGCGCTTTTAAATTCACCCAGACCAAAAAATTATCAAGGTTATACATACGAAAATTTATATTTATTGTTTCGCGTGTAACCACGGCTTCTTCAGTTCGCTCAAGAACCATTTTGCGATCATCTTTATGGATTTTTTCAACAATGAAATCCGGGAATTGATTAACAGTCGTCATTTCATCCAAAAGCCTTGCCGTGTTTTGGATAATATGAAGTTGATTACGAGCGTAATCGCGGTCAAAAACCGTTATTCCTGCACTTTCGATAGCAAGTTCAAGTCGATAGGCGGATTCTTGAAGTTTTTGTTTGCGAATTACTTCGCGGCTTATATCTTTTATACTTCCGATAAGGCGGATTTGCTGGTTGTTCTCATCAAGAATGGGTTCAATGATGATTTTGGCCCAAATTAATTTATTATCTGTGCGGACAAAACGTAATTGAACGTCAAAAGTTTTATTATGTGTGCACAATAATTCCCACGCATTTTGTAAAACATCAGCGTCATCGGGATAAATGTTGTGCATAATGCGTTCAGCAAAGTTTTCAGCTTCGGGTGGGTAGTCGCCAAAAACAAAACTACAATTTTTTGAATAATAAACCTTATTGGTTTTTAAATCTAATTCATAAATATAAAGACCCGCATCCGAAGATGCGACTTTTACCATATTTAAAGAGCGTTCCAATTCTTCTTGGGTTTCAACCAAAACGCTAATATCGCGTAATATTGTCGAAAAATATGCGTTTTCGCCATGTCCGGTTTTTGTGATACTGATTAGTGCCGGGAATATAGTACCATCGGAGCGGCGGCCAAAGACACGTCTTTTAATACTTTTCCCAAGGGTTGGGTTTTTATTGGTGCGAAAATCTTCGCTAATTTCAGGGTGATGTGCGCGGTATTTTTCAGGTATTAGGGTTTCAACACTTTTGCCAATTACATCATCTTTTTTGTATTCGAAAATTGTTTCGGCGCCGTGGTTGAATTCTATAATTTCCAGATTGCAGTTCGTGATAACGATTGCATCTCCAGAGGCATCAAAAAGGCTTTTTATAATACTTTGCTTAATCATATGAATGCCGCTTGGGAAAAGGCGTCTCGCTCATGAAATTATAAATTGTATTACTGCATGGTAATCAGATATTGATTTATAATTGATTAAAATTTATTAATCACAAGTAAATTTATAAGGAATTATACTTAAGTATTAGTGTTTGCATATGTATTATATGGTTTTTATGCATAAAAAATGTGCTTGTTTGCTAATTTATGCCTAGCGCGGCTTAAAACTAAGATTACAAATTAAATTAGCTAAGTGCGATAAAAGAATATTAAAGATAGAACTATTTTAAATTGCCCAATTAAGTAATTTATAAAGATGAGATTTATAAATGGTTCGAACCAAGCTTGATTATTAGCAAAGCGGTAAGGGCATGAAATGAAGGAAAATGGCGCACCCAGAGCGATTCGAACGCCCGACCTATTGATTCGTAGTCAATTGCTCTATCCAGCTGAGCTATGGGTGCGCATTAATGTGCAAGGCGGGCTTGTTATTAAATAAGTGACCAAAGTTCAAGCTATAATATCAGTAGAAATCCACATTGCCTCATTTGATTACAGAAGGTTTGCTTAAAAGCCTTTAAAAAGGATATTAAATTCGAGTATTTAACGAAAACCATGCTGCTGTTTTATGTAAATTCGCCAATTTGGCTAATTGAATGGAATTTTTTGGGCTTTCGTGCTTTGAGTAGCTATGAACAGAATGGCACAAGCAAGAATTTATAATAACAAATCTCGGTTATCTGGGGCTTTACGCCTTGGTAATGAGTTTTTATGGCGCGCTGTACCGTTTTTGATTTTCTTTGCGGTTTTTGCGCCAATTTTAATTGGGGCTTATCATGAATTTTCTTCAGGTGCATTGCCATTACAAACACCAAAAACCATTACCGATGGTGAAACATTCTTTCGGGCGATATTGTTGAAAAACTTTGGTGAAACTGGTCTTAAATTATTTTCGATTGTGCCATCGGCGATAATGATGTTCGCCATTTTTAAAATCACCAAATTATTTGATGCGCCAATTTGGGCGCGGGCAATTGCGGCGAGTTTGATTGTGGTGTTGCCATTATTTAATCTTGCGCCCAATTTGTGGGAACGCCCAGATGATGCACTTTTTGCGGCATTATGCGTTTTAATGGCATATAATATTGTTTGTGCGATAAAGACTTCGAGCCAGCTTTGTCTTGGGGTTGCATTCACGCTTGCCATTATAATTACATTTTTGCGCCCCATCAGTTTTTGGCCGCAAATTTTAATTTTCTTAATCGCAAGATTTACGTCTAATGATTTTAAAAGCGATGCAAAATATGGACTTGTTACCTCATTAATCTGGGGGCCTGGGTTATTCATGGTTTTGGCGTTTTTGAATGCTTTTAAATCATATAGTGCGATAAATAGCGTAAAAATGGCACTTTCTGATATGTTTAAAAATAGCATGGCAAGTGATGCTGCGGGCAATGCCATTAATTTTATTGGCCTTTTGCCGGCAATGCTGCCGTTTGTAATATTATTGGCATTGGGGCTTTTGGGGCTTGTGCTTTTACTTACCAACGAAAACCGCGTTAAAAAGCATTATTATGCCGCCGCGATTATTTTGCTTTGCTTTGTGGGTGTTGCAGTGTTGGGGGGCGGCTTGTCATTAACAAGATTACTGCTTGATCCAATATTAATCGCCCTTGCGGCAGCAATTACGGGTTTTGGCATCGAGAAGCTACGGGCAATTATCGCACCCTTTAAATTCAACATTCCTAAAAGAAATGCTAATTCGTCTCATTGACTTGGGGCTTGATTGCACTACATTCATACCATGTCAGACGTAATTGATAGCGCATTATTAAGAGCCGAAGAAAAAACCAAGGCAATTGGCGAACGCTTTACTGCGCCGCGTCGCATGGTCATGAAAAAATTGTTGGAGGCTTCTAAACCTCTAAAAGCCTATGACATTATCGGTATCCGCGAAGAAAATGGAAGCCCGGCAAAGCCACCAACCATATACCGCGCCCTCGAATTTCTGTGCCGCACGGGGCTGGTTCACAAGATTGAAAGTGATTCCAGCTATTTCGTTTGCACCCATTCCGATCATTGCCATTATGATACCCATGTCCCAATGGTGATGATTTGCGATAAATGCGGCAGCGTGAGTGAGGTTCATTTGGTTGCGGTCGAGGCGATGATAAATGAAACCGCCCAAAAAGCGGATTTCCAAATTACCCGCACCCTAATCGAAACCCACGGCACATGCGCAAATTGCCGTACGGCGTTTGCATAGTTTCCCGACATAATTTGACTCTTTAACTTTTTTCCTATATAGCCCGCGCAAGAATTTCGGCACATTGCCAAAATAACCATGTCTGCACGATCTCGTTTACCAAATTAGGCTCGTCCCATAAAAATTTGGGGTAAAACGAATGGGGTAGAGTGGTCCCCCCGCACAGCGTTATCGCCCTGCGGGGTGTTTTGCGTTGTGTGCGTTTGAAAGGTTTTTTAGAAGTGTTTGATGCTTTAACGGAAAAATTAGGTAGTGTTTTTGACAATCTTACCGGACGCGGTGCGCTTTCGGAAAAAGATGTTGAGGCGGCACTGCGTGAGGTTCGCGTCGCCCTGCTTGAGGCGGACGTTGCCTTGCCCGTTGTTAAGCAATTTATTAACAACGTAAAAGAAGAAGCCGTTGGCGAAAAAGTAATTCGTGCCGTAAAACCAGGGCAACAAGTTGTTAAAATCGTTCATGATGCCTTGATTGAAACATTGGGCGGCGCCCATGAGCCAGAAGATTTGAAAATATCTTCCCCACCATCGGTTATTATGATGGCGGGTCTTCAAGGTTCTGGTAAAACTACGACCACTGGTAAATTGGCGCTTCGCCTTAAGAAAAAAGACCGCAAAAAAGTATTATTGGCATCACTTGATACCCGTCGCCCTGCGGCGATGGAGCAATTGGCGATTTTGGCAACCCAAGCCGAAGTAGAGAGTTTGCCAATTGTTCAAGGTCAGTCACCGATTGAAATTGCAAAACGTGCGATGCAGGCGGCAAAATTAGGCGGCTTTGATGTTGTAATTCTTGATACCGCTGGTCGGACTTCGATTGATGAGGAAATGATGGTTGAGGCGGCAAATATCGCCAAAATCGCCAATCCTTCGGAAATCCTTTTGGTTGCCGATAGTTTAACTGGTCAAGATGCGGTCGAAACTGCAAAACGCTTCCATGAACGTTTGCCCTTAACTGGTATCATCCTAACCCGTGCCGATGGTGATGGGCGTGGTGGTGCGGCATTGTCAATGCGTGCGGTTACTGGTTTGCCAATCAAATTCTTAGGTATTGGTGAGAAGATTGACGGGCTTGATGTTTTTGATGCCCGCCGTATTGCCGGGCGTATTTTGGGCCAAGGTGACGTTGTTGCATTGGTTGAAAAGGCGGTTGAAAATGCCGATATGGCGGCGGCCGAAAAAATGGCTGCCAAAATGGCAAAAGGCAAATTCGACCTTGACGATTTGTCGATGCAATTGCGCCAAATTCAGAATATGGGCGGCCTTGGCGGCATTATGGGCATGTTACCGGGTGCGCAGGCGGCGAAAAAAGCGCTTGATAATGGCGTGGTAAATGAAAAAATTATAACCCGCCAAATCGCGGTCATTTCTTCAATGACCAAAAAAGAACGCCAAAAGCCAGACCTTTTAAACGCATCACGTCGTCGCCGTATTGCAACGGGTGCCGGTGTTGATGTGGCAGAGGTTAATAAGGTTATCAAAATGCACCGTTCAATGGCTGATATGGTTAAATCCATCGGCAAGGGCGGCATGAAGGGCCTTATGCAAAAAATGGGTGGCATGAAAGGCGGCATGCCAAGTGAAGAACAATTAAAAGCATTGGGCGAAAAGGCACTGCAATCAGGTGCTATGCCGTCAATGGGACAGAATATGCCACAAGGCCTTCCTGGGCTTGGTGGCGGTGGTTTACCGGGGCTTGGCGGCGGTCTGCCAGGTTTAGGTGGCTTTGGTTTTGGTAAGAAAAAGTAATTTAAATTTAAGTAAGGAAGTAAAATATGTCTTTGAAAATTCGTTTGGCTCGTGGTGGCTCTAAAAAACGTCCAGTTTACCGTGTTGTTGTTGCTGATGCGCGCTCTCCTCGTGATGGTCGTTTCATCGAAAAAATTGGTTCTTATAACCCACTTTTAACTGTTGAATCAGGACAGCGTTTTGTTGTTGATCTTGAAAAAGCTGCTGAATGGGTAAAAAAAGGTGCGCAACCTACTGATCGTGTTGCACGCTATCTTGCTCAACAAGGTATTGGTACTTGGACCAATGGTAACAACCCACAAAAAGCTGAGCCTGGTCAAAAAGCTAAAGAGCGTGCTGCTGAACGTCTTCAAAAAGAAGAAGATGCAAAAGCTGCTGCTGCTGAGGCGGCTGCTGCACCAGCTGAAGAAGTTGCAACCGAAGAAGCGGCTTCTGAATAATTTATGTCTGATAATGCCAAAGTATTGATTGGTGTTATACAAGGTGCCTTTGGGGTGCGTGGTGAATTGCGCGTAAAGTCATTCACCGCAGACCCAGAGGCAATCTTTGAATATTCGCCCTTTTTGAATGAAAAGGGCGATATTTTATTTGAAGTAAAATCATGGCGTGCCATTAAAGAGGGATTTTCATTTTTCCCGAAAAAATCCATTACTCGTGAAGAGGCAATGGCATTGCGCAATATAAAACTTTATGTGCCACGTGATAAATTCCCCGAGCTTGAAGAAGATGAATATTATCAGGTTGATTTAGTCGGCCTAAAGCTTGAGGATTTGGACGGCAATTATATGGGGCGTGTTAAAGCAATCATCACAACCGGTGAAGACTTGCTTGAGGTTGAAGATACCCCAAATGTCAAAAAAAGCTGGTTTGTACCATTTACGCGCGCCAATGTGCCAATTGTTGATATGAAAAACAAAAAAATGGTTTGCGATTTACCAGATGGCTTCTTAGAGCCAGAAGAAAAAGAGCAATAATTATTTCGTCAAAAGACTAAAGATTGTAAGCATCAAATCTTCGGGATTTGTTGTGTGCGCCTCATCCCCTTCAAGCAAATTCATATTATCAAGTGTTGCCGCGCCAATGCAAATTGACCATAATAATAACGCGATTTTTTCGGGGGTTTGCCCCTTTATTGGGCGCGGGGCATAGCTAGTGAAGGTTTTAATTATATAATCTTTTGCCTTGGCGCTCATGTCTTCAAATTCTGGAAGTGTGTTCTCCCATTTGCGGAATATAAGGGCAAAGCGATATGGATATTTCTGTGCCCAATGAATGAAAAAATTCATCATTGAAACCACGTTATTATATGATGGTGCTGCTTGTACGGCGGGGATAGCTTTTATCAAACTATCAATTTCAATTGTTGCGAGGCGCAATAAAAGCGCATTATTGTCGGCAAAGTAATTTTTGCCTGTTTCGGGTGCAAGTTGATAAATCTCTTCGATTTTTTTTATATCAACAAAGTGATGCCCCTTGTCATCAAGGATACGAAACGCACCATTAATTATTATTTCTTCTGTACCGCCAGCCATAAACCACACCCTAAGCGCGGAATAGCATGTAGTATTTATTTCTACAAGTAGCCAAGAGTTGTAATTATATTTGCTTTTTACGGTTGATATACGGGCAAAGTCCATCTAAACAAGCCGAAACAGAAAGATATTCTATGACAAATCGTCCGTCTCAAAGACAAAATAATGAAACCCGTAAAATCGAACTTATCCCCAATTTTTCACCTTATGCCGAAGGTTCATGCCTGGCGAAATTTGGTAATACCCATGTGCTTGTAACCGCCACAGTGGAAGAAAAAATTCCCAATTGGCTAAAAGGGCAAAAAAAGGGTTGGATTACTGCGGAATACGGGATGTTGCCACGCGCCACCCATACACGCGGTCGCCGTGAAGCGGCATCGGGCAAACAAACGGGGCGGACACAAGAAATTCAACGTCTTATTGGTCGTGGTCTTAGAAGTGTGGTTGATTTGGAAAAATTGGGTGAACGCCAAATCCTGCTTGATTGCGATGTTATTCAGGCTGACGGCGGCACACGCACCGCAAGTTTGACTGGTGCATATGTTGCCCTACAAGGCGCGGTTAAATATTTGCTTGAAGAAGGTTTATTAACCGAAAACCCAATCAAGGCGGCGGTTGCGGCAATTTCATGCGGCATTTATCAAGGGCAACCCGTGCTTGATTTGGACTATGCCGAAGATTCCAACGCCGAAGCCGATGCCAATTTTATCATTGCCGAAGGATTGGGTTTAATCGAAGTTCAAGCCACCGGCGAAGAACGCCCCTTCACCGAAGCCGAATTCCAAGAACTATTAAACCTTGCAAAACAAGGCTGCGGCGAATTATTCGAATTACAGCGGGCGGCATTGGGATAGTTTTACTTCTCCCCCCTAAACTTTAGTTTGGGAAAGGGGGCCATGCGAAGTATGGTGGAGGGGAGTGCGGTGCGCATTTTCTTAACTGTAAGATTTTAACGGGGCGTTGCCCCGCCCCACCGTCCGCTTCGCGTCCACCTCCCCAACTTCGTTAGGGAGGAGATGGCGGCGCTATCACCACCGTGATTTTTACCCTTATAATAAGACATATCAGCTAAATTAAAGCCTGATGCTGGGCTGATAAATGTCAGGAAATGTCAGGGTTTTGCCTGTTTGTTTTTTCGCTTTTGAATTTGTCTGAGATTGAGAATGTCAACAAATGTCAACATTTTAAGGCGTGGCAAAAAGACACCGAAATATTTTGGCAAGCCATTGATTAATAATGATTTTATTGGGGTGGAGTGTTGTTACAAAGGGGTGAAAAACGGTTAAAAATAGGGGGATTTATGCGATATATTTGGCTTTTTCAACGAGATACCGGACATTTTTCTTGCAGAAAAATTCCGGCATGACAAAATTCGTAATTCGTAATAGCGGTTAAATCATTTCCCCAAGTAGAAATTCACCGTCAACGCCGATAATGCGGGCATTTATGATTTCGCCTGCTGTATCATGTGGAATTTTTATGCGGGTGAAATTGTCCAATCTGCCTTGATTGTTGTTTTCAAGCAAAACCTGTTGCACCGTGCCGACTTCGGCATTTAGGAGTTTTTGTAACGCCGCTGCGGCATGGTCACGCAAAATCTTTGCCCGTTCTTTGATAAGTCCGCGCGGATGTTGCGGCATTTTTGCCGCCGGAGTCATGGGGCGCGGGGAATAGGGGAATACGTGAACAAAGCTAAGCTGCGCTTCATCAATCAATGACAGGCTTTCGGCAAAATGCTCTTCATCTTCGGTCGGGAAGCCCGCGATAATATCTGCGCCAAAGGCAATTTCGGGGCGCACGGCTTTGAGGCGTGATGTAATTTCGATTGCTTGTTCACGACTATGGCGGCGTTTCATCCGCTTTAGAATAAGGTTGTTTCCATGCTGCAAAGACAAATGCAAATGCGGCATGAGGCGTGGATTTTCGGCAAAATGCCTGAAAAGCGTGTCGTCAATTTCCACCGCATCAATTGATGAAAGGCGCAGGCGCGGTAAATCTGGGCAAAGCCTAAAAATTCTATCCACCAAATTGCCAAGGTTTGGCGCACCCGGCAAATCTGCACCCCATGCGGTTAAATCAACGCCCGAAAGCACGACTTCTTTTATGCCCCTATCAACGAGGCGGTTAATCACCCTTACAATTTCTGTCGCGGGGACAGAGCGGGAGTTACCGCGCCCAAAAGGAATAACGCAAAATGTACAACGATGATCACAACCGTTTTGGACTTGAATATAGGCTCTTGTCCGCCCCTCGATACCATCAATCAAATGCCCTGCGGTTTCTTTGATGGACATGATGTCATCAACCACGATTTTTGCATCATCATGAAAAAGATTGAGATAGGTTTTTTCATCCGCCTTTTGGGAATTACCAATAACTTTGGTAACTTCATCCATTTCGGCAAAACTTGCGGGGTCAATTTGTGCGGCACAACCAGACACAAGGATTTGTGCACCAGGGTTTTCGCGTTTTGCCTTGCGGATTGCTTGTTTGGCTTGGCGCACTGCCTCTGCGGTAACGGCGCAGGTATTTACGAGGATTACAGGTTGATTAAGGCCGCGCGCCGCCTTTTTCATCGCCTCGGTTTCATATAAATTAAGACGGCAGCCCAAAGTAATCGCCTTGATATTACCTTCGGAAGCGATATTAATTTCAAATTCTTCTTTGTTTTCAGAACTGTTTAAATTTTTGGGGTTGTCTGTCATTAAAATATTGTCAAATCTAATTTATTGCCCATATATAGACAAAAAGGGATTATTACAATGTTAGAGATGTTTCAGCGTTTGGCGCATGGCGGTGGCGGTTTTTGGCTTTTTGTACATTTCGTTTTGGCGGTTTGGGCAGTTTATTCAATTTTCCAAAACCAAACCAGTGGCGGCCTTTCAAAAGTGCTATGGGCCTGTTTGGTTTTCTTCTTCCCGCTTGGCGGTTTGATTTTGTGGTTTTTCTTTGGCCCCAAGGCACAGAAATAATTGCAATAAAACTACCTACATTGTTTGTGGGCAGATAAGTCATGTAAAGCAAAACATGGCTGGTGGGGATTTATCCCCACTTTTCATTTTGCCTTATAATAGCCGAGTTGGTAAGCAAAATTAAATGATAGCATTTGATAGCGTTTGACAGCGTTTTTTTACAATTAGAACTTCGCCGAAAATTCCTTGATTGCTGCGACTGCTTCGGGTTCGTTTAGGATTGGGGCGTGGCCGACATTGGGGACATTGCGCACAATTAAATCTGCTTTTACCTCGTGCATTTTGGCGACAATATCGGGGGTGTTAAGGTCACTTATGGCGCCGCGTATCAACATGGTTGGGATGGCAATATTTGCCTTGAATTGTGGCCAAATATCGGGAAGGGGTGCATCGGGGTCGGCGCTTGATACGCTTTCACGGATTTGCGGATCATAATCAAGGACAAAGCCATCATCGGTTTTGCGGCAAGTGCGTTCGGCAAAATCAAGCCAGAATTTATCGTCAGCATCACGGGTGGGGAAGGCATCAAGATTTATTGCTTTTACCGCTGCTGCTGCCTCATCAAGGGTTTTGAATAATGAGCCACTGCCGACATAAGAGCGGATGCGTTTAATGCCGCCAAGGGCAACCTCAGGGCCGACATCGTTTAAAATTATGCCTTTGAACAAATCGGGGCGGAAAGAGGCAAGAAGCATTGAAATTAAACCACCCATTGACGTGCCAATAAAAATGGCGGGCGAAATTTTTAATTCTTCAAAAATTGCGACCACATCCATCGCATAGGTTACGGGGTTATAATTGGCGGCAATTTTATCATAATCGGATTTGCCACGACCACGGACATCGATTGCAAAAATCTCATGCCCCAAGTTAAGCAATATATCGAAAATTGGGGAGAAGTCCTTGTGATTACGGGTAAGCCCATGAATCAAAAACACCGGTGGCTTTGCACTTGGTGTTGTTGGTTTTAAATTAAGGACAAATGTTTTTACGCCATCTTTGCCAGCAATGTAAAATTCTTGCATTTTTCCCCCGAAGATATGGTTACAAGTTTCATTGGTTTGGCGCATTTTCATTTAACAACATAATTGCTGGACTACAAAGCGAAAATAACATATGAAACCAAAATCGATAAACCCCCGGGGAGCCATGCTTTGGCTGAGAGGTATAGGTTGCGCTATACGACCCGTAGAACCTGTAAGTTAAAACTTGCGAAGGGAAGGGACTGCGGAATATCCGCCACGCCCCCTTTTCGCCTATAATAGAGAGAAACCAAATGGCGAATAATCTTAATGTAACAACTGGCCCAATTCGCGGCAGCCGTAAAATATATGTTGGTGATTATAAAGTTGCAATGCGTGAAATCGACCTTGAACCAAGCGCAAATGAACCGGCGGTGCGTGTTTATGACACTTCTGGCCCTTATACCGACCCAAATGTAAAAATTGATATTGAAAAAGGTCTTGAACCATTACGCCGTGATTGGATTATGGCGCGCGGTGATGTTGAGGAATATCAAGGACGCTCTTTGAAACCAGAAGATAATGGTCAACTTGGCCCGGATCGCTCTGGCGGGGTGAAACCGTTTCCTAATGTTCCTTTATTGCCACTTCGGGCAAAGGCAGGAAAAAACGTTTCGCAAATGCATTATGCGCGCCAAGGCATTATCACACCTGAAATGCATTATGTTGCCGAACGTGAAAATTTGGGACGGGCGCGTCTTAAAGAATATGTGCGCGATGGCATGGATTTTGGGGCATCGATTCCCGATTATGTGACACCAGAATTTGTTCGTGATGAAGTAGCACGTGGGCGGGCAATTATTCCCAACAATATCAACCACCCAGAAACTGAACCAATGGCAATTGGGCGTAATTTCTTGGTCAAAATCAATGCCAATATTGGTAATTCTGCGGTGGCCTCTGATGTTGCCAATGAGGTTGATAAAATGGTGTGGTCAATCCGTTGGGGTGCCGACACGGTTATGGATTTATCAACAGGGCGAAATATTCACGATACACGTGAATGGATTATCAGAAATTCACCAGTTCCGATTGGCACTGTTCCAATTTACCAAGCGCTTGAAAAAGTGGGTGGCATTGCCGAAGAATTAACATGGGAAATTTTCCGCGATACATTAATCGAACAAGCCGAGCAGGGCGTTGATTATTTCACTATTCACGCCGGTGTTCGCCTTGCCTATATTCCGCTTTCGGCAAAGCGGGTTACAGGTATTGTTTCACGTGGTGGCTCTATTATGGCGAAATGGTGCTTGTCCCATCATAAAGAAAGCTTCCTTTATGATAATTTCGAGGAAATTTGCCACATCATGAAGCAATATGACATTGCTTTCTCGCTTGGTGATGGTTTGCGTCCAGGCTCAATTGCCGATGCAAATGATGAAGCACAATTTGCCGAACTTTACACATTAGGTGAGCTTACAAAAATCGCATGGCAACATGATGTCCAAGTGATGATTGAAGGCCCAGGGCATGTGCCAATGCACAAAATCAAACAAAATATGGATAAGCAGCTAGAGGCATGTGGCGAAGCACCATTCTATACATTGGGGCCCCTAACCACAGATATTGCACCGGGGTATGACCATATTACATCTGGCATTGGTGCGGCAATGATTGGCTGGTATGGCACGGCGATGCTTTGCTATGTAACACCTAAAGAGCATTTGGGTTTACCAGACCGTGATGACGTGAAGGTTGGGGTTGTAACCTATAAACTTGCGGCACATGCGGCGGATTTGGCAAAGGGGCATCCAGCGGCAAAGGTGCGTGACGATGCATTATCACGCGCACGCTTTGAATTCCGTTGGCGTGATCAGTTTAATTTGTCATTAGACCCTGATACTGCCGAACAATATCATGACCAGACCTTGCCAGCAGAAGGTGCGAAAACCGCGCATTTCTGTTCAATGTGTGGACCAAAATTCTGTTCAATGAAAATTACCCAAGAAGTGCGGGACTTTGCCGCAAAGCAAAATTCACAAGAATTTGTTGCATCATCAATCGAAAACGCGGATGAAGGTATGAAACAAATGAGTGAAAAATTCCATGAAATAGGCGGGGAACTTTATATTCCCGCAAAGTAGGATTTGTATGAAAAAATTATTTATCGCCCTTTTGATATTATGTCTGCCACAGATTGCGGCTGCGCAAGCAGCCCAAGAAGATCATAATTCCGTTGATATCTTCTATGGCACTATTGAAAAAAAGGGCGATAAATTAATTTTAAAACGCTGTGACATTGGTTCGCATGAATATATTTTGCTTAATTCCCCCGTATCAAAAGCGCCAATGTTGGATAAGTTACAAAAATACAAATTTAAAAACCCAACTTCTATTATGATTGTTGGACATTATACCGAAATCAATGCGGGCGATGAGATGTCATCCCCCACGGTTTCTGCCCTTGAAGTGTTTGATTATGATGAAATTCAAGAGGGAAGTTCGTGCCATTTGGTGGATGCTGTTTCGGACACCTTTTCTGACCCTGCCATAAATAAACCGCACTGAATTTTTATTTTTGATTCCTTAATAAAAATAATAAGGGAGCAAAAAATGGCAAAATACGAACTATCAATAAATCGCATAATAAATGCCTCGCCAGAAAAAATTTGGATGGCATGGACCAAGGCAGAAGTTGTTGAATTATGGTTCTGCCCCAAGCCGTGGCATGTAAAAGTTCATGAACTTGACGTTCGTGTCGGCGGCGCATCAAGAATGACAATGTATGGCCCAAATGCCGAAGAATTTCCAAATGATGGTGTTTTCTTGGTAGCTGAACCCAATAAGCGCCTTGTTTTTACCGATGCTTTTATAAAAGATTGGATGCCTTCGGCGCGTGCATTTTTTGTTGGCGAAATTCTATTAGAGGATTTGGGCGATGGCACAACAAAATACATCGCAACCGCCCGCCATTGGACAGAAGAAGCAATGAAAGAACATGAACAAATGGGCTTTCATGAGGGTTGGAATATTTGCGCCACCCAAATGGAAGAAATTTTACAAGATTTATAACAAAACCCCGCTTTTAGGCGGGGCTTTAATTTAACTTCTTTCAACTTCGGCAATAAGTTCATCAAGTTTTTGGACGACAATTTTGGATGTCTCGTCCATTTTAAAGAAGGCTTCAAGCGCGCCATGGCGATCGCCATTATTGAATAATCTTGCGGCGTCTTTGCCATATTCGTGCACCAATTTATGCGGTGTTTCAATGGCATAAAAGGCATTGCTAAGGTTGGAGTGTTCAACTTTCATATTGTTCCACCATTTGCCAAGGCGACAAGAATTATGGTCGGTCAATTCGCTTTCATTCAACGATGACATGCCAGAAATCAAGCCAGCAAGGCGTTTCTTCCATAACAAGTGATCCGATTTTGCGCGGTAAAGCACGTAATTATCGACATTTGCTTGTTCAAGAATTACGAATTGTTGGTTTACGCTATTTTCAGATTCGGCAACAACACCAACGGCTTCATTAATCAAATCCATTGCGCCACTTGCCGAGGTTGCGGCACGTGTAGCGCTTTGGGTTAATTCATCAACCGCCATTTTTTGCTCACCAAGGACATGGGCAACATTGGCAACACCATGTGCGCCTTGGGCAACTTCACTTGATGCTTCCGAAACACTATTTGCCGCCATTTGCGCGGCACTGGTTGCCTCACTGGCCGCGCTTTTTGCGGTATTTATTGCATTGATAATTGAATGTAATGCCTCTTCGAGGCGACCAATACGTACCCGAATGGTTTCGGTTGATTTTGCGGTTTGTGACGATAATTGTTTTACCTCTTGCGCCACAACGGCAAAGCCACGACCGGCTTCACCGGCACGTGCTGCCTCGATAGTGGCATTTAGTGCCAGAAGGTTGGTTTGTGATGCTATATTCTCAATTTCTTGAGCCATGCCGCGAATGTCGCCTGTGGCTTCAGAAAGGTTTTTTAAATCGGTGTCGACAAGGTTTAGGGCTTCATTCACACTTTCACTTGACTTGGCTGCGCCGACAACTTCTTGCGCACCTTGTGAAGATTTAGCCGCTGCCGCCTCTAATGAAACGTCCGTATCTTTTGCAAGAGATGCGATTTGTGAAATTGAAGCGGTTAGCTCTTCAATTGCCGATGCCATTGCCGAAATTTCACTTTCACTGGTTTTCATTTCGGCATAAGAGCGGGCAATCGATGCCTGAATATTGCTGGCATTAAGTGAAGAATTTACCGCAAAGGCAAGTGCATTTTTATCGCTTTCCTTAATTTTTGCCTGCGCAAGGCTAATTATTGGCGAAAATTCACTTTTTGGAATTTCGCAATTAATTGATTCGCGATTTAATATTGAGCCTAGAATTGTAAGGCTATCTTTAAAAAACGCTTGGTTTTTAATTGTTTCATTATTTGTAGAATTTGCGAATACTGAATCATTATTTGCTTTTAGGGTGTTTAACACGTTTATAACCTCATATTTACTTTTTTAAGTAAGGTTATTGTGTAAACAAAAGAATAAAAATGTAGCAAATGTAACAAAATTGCATACTTATTAGGCAGTTCTAATAAGTATGCATAATATCTTAGTGATTTTATCAAAATAAAACCCCGCTTTTGGGCGGGGTTGTTTTTAGGCTAATTCCTTTCGGCTTCGGATATTAGGTCGTCAAGCAATCTGACAACCTGTTTAGAGGCCTCATCCATTCTGAAATATGCGTCCATTGCACCTTTGGCGTCACCTGATTTATAAAGTCTAGCCGCTTCTTTACCATTGTCATGCACCAATTTATGCGGCGCATCGAGGGCGTAAAATGTCGATGATAGGTTTGCGCTTTTATCTTTCACTTCACCCCACCATTTGCCAAGGCGGCAAGAATGGTGATCGGTTAATTCGCGTTCATCGAGGCTTGCCATGCCTGAAATCAAACTAGCCAATTTTTTCTTCCATAGTATGTGATCTGATTTTGCACGGTAAAGCACATAATTATCGACATGCGCCATTTCTAGAACATGTAGCTCTTGTTCAATTAGTGTGTCTGAATGGGTTGCAACTTCAACCGATTCGTTAAGTAAGTTCATTGCCTCGGTTGCCGAGGTTGCGGCGCGTGTAGCGCTTTGGGTTAATTCATCGACCGCCATTTTTTGCTCACCAAGGACATGGGCAACATTGGCAACACCATGTGCGCCTTGGGCAACTTCACTTGATGCTTCCGAAACACTATTTGCCGCCATTTGCGCGGCGCTGGTTGCCTCACTTGCTGCGCTTTTTGCGGTGTTTATTGCATTGATAATTGAATGTAATGCCTCTTCGAGACGACCAATACGTACCCGAATGGTTTCGGTTGATTTTGCGGTTTGTGAAGATAGTTGTTTTACCTCTTGCGCCACAACGGCAAAGCCCCGACCCGCTTCACCGGCACGTGCTGCCTCGATAGTGGCATTTAGTGCCAGAAGGTTGGTTTGTGATGCTATATTCTCAATTTCTTGAGCCATGCCGCGAATGTCGCCTGTGGCTTCAGAAAGGTTTTTTAAATCGGTGTCGACAAGGTTTAGGGCTTCATTCACACTTTCACTTGACTTGGCTGCGCCGACAACTTCTTGCGCACCTTGTGAAGATTTAGCCGCTGCCGCCTCTAATGAAACGTCAGTATCTTTTGCAAGAGATGCGATTTGTGAAATTGAGGCGGTTAGCTCTTCAATCGCCGATGCCATTGCCGAAATTTCACTTTCACTATTCTTTAATTCAGAAAATGAACGTGCGATTGATGCCTGAATATTGCTGGCATTAAGAGAGCTGTTGACGGTAAATGATAAAGCGTTACGGTCGCTTTCCTTAATTGTTGCTTGGGCAAGATGGATTATAGGAGAAAATTCATTACTCGGTATTTCGCCATCTAAATGCTCGCGATTAAGTATATTACTCAAGATTTTTATACTGGTCTGATAAGTGCTACCAGAATTTTGTGCAAAATCTTCCATTGTGTTTGAATCTAACATATTAAGCATAAGCGTCTCCCGACATAATTAGACGGTTCTAATGTTGTTCGGTAAAGGAAAGCCTAATATTCTAATAATTATTGCATTTATCGTGCAACTATTGTCACAAAACTATCATATGAAAATTATTAGTGCAGCCCAAACTCAGGATGTCCATGCGGTTCACCTTCTTCATCGGGGTCGGCGTGAATAATTGTGTCGGTGTCTGGATAGGCTTCGCGTATGCGCGCTTCGGCCTCAACAACTATTGGATGGGCTTCTTGCAAAGTTAGATTTGGCGGAAGTTCAAGGTGTAATTGCACATGAAGCCATTTTCCAGAAACCCGTGTTCTTAAATCATGCATACCGCGCACTTTATCTATTGAAAGAATGATTTCACGAATTTTTTCGCGAACATCCTCTGGTGCTTCTTTGTCAAGAAGGTGGTCAATGGCTTCGGTTGCAATATGCCATGCCCCAATGAAAAGCCATATTGTAATGAATAGACCAGCAATCGCATCGGCGAAAAGAATTTTAAATTTTATTGCTAAGAAAATACCAACTAGCGCCACAGCGTTTGATAATAAATCGCTTAGATAATGTGCCCTATCTCCTTTGGTCGCGATAGAGCCGGTTTGCCGCAATGCCCAGGTTTGGAAGCTAATAAGTACGGTGGTTAAAATAATTGAGATTATCATAACCCAAATCGCACCGCCTTCAGGACGAATTTCAACCGGATGAATAAGTCTTTCGACCGAGCTTGTACCAATTAATACGCAAGAGATTGCAACTAGACCCGCTTGAAACATTCCGGCAAGCGCCTCTGCCTTGCCATGGCCATAACGGTGATCTTCATCAGGCGGGGCTTGCGCATAACGAACTGAAAACAGGGTTATTAAAGAGGCTACTAAATCAAGGCCGGAATCCGCCAAAGATGCCAAAACCGCATTTGAACCAGAAAATCTTACGGAAAATGCCTTTATAACGACTAAAATAAATGCAACACTTACCGAAGCAATTGAGCTAAGCATAAGTATTTTTTCGCGTGAATTTTTGTTAGTTGGGGGGGAAGTCGTCATTTTTATGTGATTCTCCGTTTATTTTGTAAGAATGTTCAGCAAAAACACATCTACAAGATTGACTTTTTCAATCAAGACCAATAACAGCAGCCACTTGTTTTTTATTCGTAACTTTTACAGTTACTCAATTACCTCTGTTTGGAGAAACTACCGTGAAACGGACATATCAACCTTCTAAACTCGTTCGCAAACGCCGCCATGGTTTCCGTGCGCGCATGGCTACCCGTGGTGGTCAGGCTGTTTTGGCACGTCGCCGTGCAAAAGGACGCAAACGTTTAAGCGCCTAATTTTAGGCGTTTGAACGAAGGCATCTTTGCGGAACTTGTACCACGAAAATGCCTTTTTATGGGGAATGTAATGGTCAAAGACGAAAGCCTGATTATTGCAGTCCTTAAAAAAAGAGCTGAATTTCTTTATGTCGCCCAGGGAGAAAGAGCCGGTGGGCGATTTTTGTCGTTGCAGACAAGAAAGCCAAAACCAAGACTGGCCGAAAATTCCCCTACTGACGACAAAGAAAATAGTTTAATACGTTATGGTATTACTGCTTCAAAAAAGGTTGGTAATGCTGTAATGCGCAATCGTGCCAAACGGCGCTTGCGGGTATTGTTAAAAAACCATCTGCCACAAAGAGGGCAAGAAGGCTTTGACTATGTGGCAATTGCAAGACCACAAACCACAAGCGCAAATTGGCAAGAGCTTGAGCAAGATTTGCTCAAGTTGCTAAACAGACTTACAAAACAGAAGTCTGGTACTATATAGATTAATTGTGAAATAAAGCATTAGGGCTAAATATGCAGCAAAATCCAAATACACCTGATACCAAGAATTTTTTGATTGCTATCACTGCTTCGCTATTAATATTGTTTGGTTATCAGACATTTTGGGCAGGGCCTCGTGAAAAAGAGCGTCAGGCTGCTGTGAAAGCGCAACAAGCACAACTTGCTAAAAACCCTAATGCGACTGCACCTTCTGCAACAGCGGTTGAAAAAATCGTTCCACGCGACCAAGCTTTGAAAATGACCCAGCGTGTGCAAATTGATGCGCCATTGGTAAAAGGTTCTATCTCAACATTCGGTTCTCGTCTTGATGATATTTCATTAAAAAACTACAAGCAAACTATTGAAAAAAATTCGCCAGACGTAACCCTTCTTAGCCCGCAAGGTTCTGAATTTGGTTATTATGCTGCTTATGGCTGGGCGGATGTTAATAATTCAAATGTTAATGTTCCGACCCCAAATACAATTTGGAAAGTTGTTTCAGGCACAACATTGACCCCAACAACCCCTGTAACGCTTGAATATGACAATGGTCAGGGGATTAAATTTACCCGTAAAATTGAAATTGATAAAGGTTATGTCTTTACCTTTACTGATAGTGTAACCAATACCGGAACTGCGGCAGTAAAATTGCAACCTTATGGCGTTGTGCGCCGCTTTGAAGAGCCGCCTCCTGCAAAATCTGGTGCAAACCACCAAGGTACAGTTGGTGTAATTGACGACAAATTATCACGTCTAAACTACCGTGAACTTAAAAAGGGTAAATCAGTTGATTTAAGCTCTGATAAGGGTTGGCTTGGTTTCTCTGATGAATATTGGTTGGTTTCGTTATTGCCAAAACAAGGCGAAACTTTCAAAGCCAATATGAAAGCCGAAGATTTAGGCAATAAAAAATATATTTATGAAACTTCATTCTTTGGCAGTGCGCATGATATTGGCGCGGGGCAAACTATTTCGAATGTTGAACATATTTATTCAGGTGCAAAAGATACCAATACCCTTGAAGCATATGGCAAACAGTTAAATCTTCCACGTTTTGAAGATGCGATTGATTGGGGTAAATTATGGTTTATTACCAAACCATTCCATTGGTTTTTGATTTTCCTTGATAAAAATATTGGTTCTTTGGGCTTGGCGATTTTGGCATTTACTGTTGTTGTAAAAGTTGCGACTTTCCCACTTGTATATCAATCATACAAAAGCTTTGCCAAAATGCGCGATCTTGGCCCAAAGATGAAAGAGATTCAGGAAAAGTACAAGGACGACAAACAAAAGCAGCAACAGGCTACTTTGGAATTCTATCAAAAGGAAAAAGTAAATCCGGTTGCGGGTTGTATTCCAATGATTATGACCATGCCAATTTTCTTGGCACTATATAAAACCTTGTCGGTGGCAATTGAATTACGACATGCACCATTCTATGGCTGGATTAAAGATTTGTCTGCGAAAGATCCAACTTCAATCCTAAATCTTTTTGGTTTGTTGCCATATGACCCAAGCCATATTCCACTTATTGGCGTGGCATTAGGAATTGGTATTTGGCCAATTCTTTATGGGCTATCGATGGTATTATTGCAAAAAATGCAATCAACAGCGCCACAAACTGACCCAACTATGCAACAGGTAATGACCTTGATGCCAATCATGTTCACCTTTATGTTTGCTAGCTTCTCATCTGGTTTGGTTATTTACTACACTTGGTCAAACCTTCTTACCATCGTGCAGCAATATGTGATTGCAAAACGCCAAGGTAGCTCAACCCCAATTGACGAATTTTTTGCCAAACTAAAACAGAAAAAAGGTGCTTAATTGACTGAAGAGGGCGTAATAGACAGCGAGTTTTTGCGTTTATCGCCCGAATTCTTGTGGGCGTCAAAAAATATGTCAGATTTGCCGCCAATGTCGGTTACTGAAATCGCATTCGCTGGCCGTTCGAACGTTGGTAAATCAAGCCTTGTTAATGGGGTTCTAAACCGTAAAGGTTTGGCGCGCGCTTCTTCCGAGCCAGGAAGAACTCGTGAATTGATTTTCTTTGCCTTGAAAAATACCGAAGGCAATGAAGTTATGCGCATTGTCGATTTGCCTGGTTATGGTTATGCACGTGCGCCAAAAACTGAAATAAAGCGTTGGACCGATGCAACTCGTGAGTTTTTGATGGGCCGTGCGGTTTTAAAGCGTGTTTTCGTTTTGGTCGATTCACGTCATGGAATAAAAGAATCTGATGAAGAGGTTATGCGCGCCCTTGATAAGGCTGCTGTAAACTATCAGATTGTTTTGACCAAGGTTGATAAAATCTCTGCTGTAGACCTTGAGAAGGTCAAAACTAAGACCCTTGATGCGATTAAAAAACGTCCGGCTGCGCACCCAGCACTTGTTTGTGCATCCTCACATAAGAATGTGGGTATGTCACAACTGCGCTATGAGATGATGAATTTACTTTAGTTGGAATTAACAGGCTTTTTTAAATCCATCTGTTGTGTCGCAATATAATTTATTCAATACGGCCATTATTTCATATACTTCGTTTGACGCGATGCGGTAATATATATGCTGTGCCTCACGGCGGGTTGCCACAAGTTTTAGGGCGCGCAATTTTGCCAAATGCTGCGATAATGCCGCCTGATTAAGGGTAACGCGTTCCGCCAAATCGTTTACCGAAATTTCGCCGCCCAAAAGGTTGCAAAGTATCAGCAGCCGTTTGGGATTGCCCATCGCCGTCAAAAGCTGTGACGCTTCTTCTGCGATAATTTCCATTTCACCATGTGTAAGTTTTATTTCTGATTCAATAGCCATAGTTATATATTAGCATGTACGCATATTTATGCAAATGCGATAAAATGACCCTATTAATTTTATGTATATTGTTTATAGAAATCAAATGGGAAAATTCGACACAAATGAACGTGAAATCTTGAAATCGGCAAAATTTGTCGGTGATAAAGTTATTGATAGATTTGAAGAAATTGGCATTCACGATTGCAAAACCTTGTCACAAAAGACGGTTGACGAAATTTGCACAATGGTTGCCGCCCATTTAGGCGCAAGTTGTTGGAAGAACGCACCACAGTCAAAAATGGCGGTTAAAAATGCAATTGATGCAGCAAATGAATATCTAAAAACCAAAGGGTAGAAGATTTCAAATTTTCCCATTAACGGGCATTAATACATCAACAGAGCGGATAATGTCACAAAAGTGTCGTGACTCTTTGGAAAAACAAGCTAAAACTAATCCGCCGTATTAAATAATATAAGATTCGGGGCTGAATGTGGGCAAAATTTTAGAAGCCAAAAATCTCGTGCGTACTTATGGCACACGCCGCGCACTAGATAATGTTTCCGTAAAAGTAAAAGAAGGTGAAATGGTTGCACTTATCGGGCCATCTGGTTCGGGTAAATCAACTCTTTTGCGCGCTACTACCGGTTTAATTTTAACCGATAAAAATGGTGGCGAAGTATCATTAATGGGGATTCCGGTTCAGAAAGACGGCGAACTTTGTAATAGTGTTCGCGCTGCACGTTCCAAAGTGGGCTTTGTTTTTCAGCAATTCAATCTTGTCGGTCGCCTAAGCCTATTTGAAAACGTTATGCTTGGCGCGCTTGGTCGTTTACCATTCTGGAAAGGTTTTTTTGGCAATTGGCCACAAAAAGATAAAGAACTTGCCATGAAGGCGTTGGATCGTGTGGGTGTTGCCGAATATGCCGCCCAACGTGCAAATGTCCTATCTGGGGGGCAGCAGCAGCGTGGCGCGATTGCACGCGCATTGGTTCAAGGGGCGAAGGCAATCTTCCTTGATGAGCCTGTGGCATCATTAGACCCTGTATCTGCCCGCAAAGTTATGGAATTGCTTGAAGATTTAAACAAAAATGACGGTGTGACCGTGGTTGTTGTGCTTCACCAAATTGAATATGCGCTTAAATTCTGTGACCGTGTGGTTGCATTAAAGGCGGGTAAAATTGTTTATGATGGGCCAAAAGACGGGTTGGTTCGTGACAAATTAATTGAAATTTACGGTGCGGAATATGATGAAGAATCTGGTGGTGCAGCACCATTAGAAGAAACCCCGCCGCTACTTGAAACCACAAAAAAATCAAATATTTTCTTAACAATTGTCCAATGGTTGTTTGCTTTGATGATTGTTTGTGGTGCCGGATTTATGCTTTATAAGCAAAGCTCGCACAAGCAGGCGGATATTAATTTTTCTATTCTTGCGACTGAAAACTCACAAAATGCTAAGGAGCGTTGGAAGCCGTTCCTTGATGATATGCGCAAGCAAACCGGCCTTGATATTAAGCCTTATTTCCAAAGCCAATATGCCGGACTTGTACAGGCAATGGCATTTGGGCAAACACAGGTTGGTTGGTTTTCAAACAAATCAGGTTTAGAGGCGGTCAAGTCCGGCAAGGCAGAAGTATTCTTACGCTCTGCTGATACTTCTGGGGTTGATGGCTATCAATCGGTTTTGATTGTAAACGCCAAATCAAAAATCAATCTTGATGACGTATTAAGGTGCGATCGTACTTTGGAATTTGGTATGGGTGACGCGTCTTCAACCTCTGGCACTTTGGTTCCTATGGTTTATTTATTCGCGCCAAATAATATTGACCCACAAAACTGCTTTAAAGTTGTGCGTTCAGCAGGCCATGAGGCGAATTTCTATTCGGTTGCCAATGGGCAAATTCCAGTTGCCACCAATAATTCAACCTCTTTACAGGTTATTGGTAAAGAGCATCCTGAATTGTTGAAAAATGTTCGTGTAATCTGGACTTCGCCAACTTTACCAGAAGATCCAATTATTTGGCGTAAAGATTTATCTGCCGACAAAAAAGAGAAAATTCGTAAATTCTTCTTAAATTATGGTCGCCAAGGTGATGCGGCGCAACAAAAGCGCGAACGTGATATTCTTAAATCATTATCATTTGGTCTGTTCCAGCCAGCAAACGACACACATTTGTTGATTGTACGTGATATGGAAGCCAAATTAGATTTAATTAACGCTAAAAAGACTGGCGATGTTGCTAAAATTTCACAGGCTCAAAAAGTTGTCGATGCAATTGAACAAGAACAAAAAACTGTAAAACCGGTTCCGCTTTTGTGGTCCGAACCAACCGACCCCGTTGAGGCGGCGGCTGTTCAAAAAGCTATGAAACTTAACAACGCTCAAACAACAACTAAACCTGATAGTGGTGCAAAATAATGGCTAATGTAGATAAAAATGCCAAAGGTTTTTATGCCGAAAATAAAGGTCGCGCTTTAACCCCGCCAACCCGTCCATTTTCTGATAAAATGTTTGATTATATTTTATGGGGCGGCATTATTTTATTATTGGTCGTAAGTTTTGCCCCAACCGAAATTTTCAAAGTTACAAAATTATTTGAAAATTCCGAGAATATGAGCAATTTTATATCGCGCTTCTTGCACCCTGATTTTTCGGATTGGAAGAATTATGTCCGTGATATGTGGCTTACCATTCAGATTGCATTATGGGGCACATTCTTTGCGGTGGTGATGGCAATTCCGCTTGGCTTTATGTGCGCGTCAAACGTGTCTCCGCAATGGTTGGTTTTGCCAATGCGCCGCCTAATGGACTTCTTACGCTCGGTTGATGGTCTTGTAATGGGTACTGTCTTCTTGGTTGCGGTTGGCCTTGGACCTTTGGCGGGGGTTTTGGCATTGGCTTTAAACACCGCAGGGGTTTTAGGTAAACTATTCTCAGAAGCGGTAGAAGCCACCGATTCCCGCCCTGTTGAAGGTGTGCGGGCAACTGGTGCAACCAAATTGCATGAAATTAAATGGGGGGTCTTGCCACAGGTTGCGCCATTGTGGACTTCATTCTCACTTTATCGTTTCGAATCGAATGCACGCTCAGCAACGGTTTTGGGCTTGATTGGTGCGGGTGGTATTGGTCAAACCCTGTTTGAATCAATTAACGCATTTAAATATGAAGAAACCTCGGCAATTGTTGTGGTTCTTGTAATTGCGGTATCTTTGATTGACCTCTTATCACAAGCAATGCGGTCTCGCTTGTTGTAATTGTCATAAAAATTTAACAAGTGTCATAATTAATCGGGTATTTGTCATACCTCTGTCATAAAAACTTTATAAACGGCCGCGAACAAGTGGGGTTTTATGAAGTTTTTTGGTGGATTAATTTTATTACCAGTCTTATTTTCGGCATCTTTTGCAGCGGCAAAAGAGTTTGAGCCTGAGTATAAATTTGATAATGGCGCAACGATAAAATTATCTGCCCGTTTGACTGCCGATTCTTATAATCTGAAAAATGATTATGAAACTGGAGCTGATACCAAATTTAAGGACACATCGCCAATCCGTGCCACTTTTATATTATCTGGCAAAGTAAATCCTAAATTACATTATAAATTAGAGGCCTGGGTGGCGGATGGCGATGTAACATGGGATGACGTATATATTGAATATATCCCGAATAAAGACACTTCGCTTTTTATTGGTTCGAATTATCAAAGTTCACCAATTGATGGCGTGACATCTTCCCAAGTTCAGACTTTTTCCCAAAAAGGGATGGCGTCAATTGTATTTTCCCAAGCTTCACGCAATGTTGGCATTGTGGTTCGTAAAAATGGTAAAAACTGGCAATGGGTGACTGGTTATTACGGCGGTTCATTAGTGCTTCCAATGGACAGGCTCTTTTCACAAAGCAATTTTGTGCAAAGCCGTTTTTCAATTGCGCCAATTAATGAGGATAATCTAACCCTGCATCTTGGAACAAGTTTTCGTTATCGCACCCGTGAAGATGATGGGCTGTATTCATATTCTGCACGACCAGTTCAAATGAATTATCAAAGCGTGTTATTAAAAACTGGTGCAATTGGCAAAAATGATACCAATATTGGCCTAGAGGCGGCATTATCAAATGGGCCATATTGGATAATATTGGATGCCCAACAAAATAATGTGAAGTCAAATAATGTTACTTATAATTTTAATGGCGCAACCATTGAAGCAGCTTATGTCTTAAGTGGGGAGCATCGGCCATATAGTGTAAAAAGCGGGACTTTTGGGGCAATAAAACCCAAAAAATCGGTTTATGGCGGTGGCATGGGCGCATGGGCACTCACAGGGCGATATGATTATCTCAATCTACAAGATAAAGGTTTGGGTGGTACTCAAAAGGGCTATACTTTGGGGCTTAATTGGTATCTCGCCCAAAAGACAATAATTCGTTTTAACTATGCGCATAGTGATTTTGATTTTGTGCAAAATACAAGCCGTGACATAAAAAGCGATATTTATAATATCAGATTGCAAATAGGGTTCTGACGAAGTTTCACAATTTTGTGACAATAAACAATTAGAGACAAATTATCCAAAAGATAAATTTTATCACGGAGAGATTTATGGAAAGCAAATTTATTAAATATGGTATGATGTTGATGGCGATTTCCGCCATTGGCCTTGCCGGCTGTGGCAAAAAAGAAGAAGTTCGTAACCGAATTGCGATTGTTGGTTCTTCAACGGTATTTCCTTTTTCATCTGTTGTTGCCGAACAATTCGCAACATCTAGCGGCAATCAGGTTCCAAAAGTTGAATCGACCGGAACTGGTGGCGGTATGAAAATTTTCTGCTCAAGCACTGGTCTTTCAGGCGTTGATATTACCAATGCTTCGCGCCCTATGAAAAAATCAGAATGGGACGACTGCCAGAAAAATGGCATTAAAGATATTATCGAACTTAAAATTGGTTATGACGGCATCGTTCTTGCGGATTCGAAAGATGGGGCAGAATTAAATCTAAGCCGTAAAGACCTTTATATGGCGCTTGCTAAACAAGTTCCGGTTGATGGCAAATTGGTTGATAATCCTTATAAACTTTGGAGCGATGTAAACCCAGCGCTTCCAAAAATTAAAATTGAAGTTATGGGGCCACCGCCAACTTCTGGCACACGCGATGCTTTTGTTGAATTAATCATGGAAAAAGGTGCTGAAGAAATTCCATTCTTAAAAGCACTGCAAGAAAAAGATAAAGATGCCTTTAAAGCTGCATCAACTGCAATCCGTGAAGATGGTGCATGGAAAGATATGGGCGAAAATGACAATTTGATTGTTCAGGCACTTACCACTAACAAAGCGTCATACGGTATTTTTGGCTATTCTTTTTATGAAGAAAATAAAGATCGTCTAAAAGCTGCGACAATCGATGGTGAAATTCCTGAACTTCACAGAATTATCGAAGGCAAATATCCGGCATCGCGCTCATTGTATTTTTATACCAAAAAAGCCAATATCCCTTTAATCCCAAGCATCAAAGATTATTTGCTTGAATTTACTTCACCAAAAGCTGCTGGTGAAAAAGGTTATTTGGTTACTCGTGGTCTTATCCCTTTGAGTGTTGAAGATTTAGCTGCACAAGCAAAAATTGCGGCATCGCAAACTACGATGGCTGCACCAAAAGAATAATTATTAAAAAAACTTGACTTAATGGGGCGGTTAACAACCGCCCTTTTTATTTATTTTGAAGAGGCCTGACTGTGCGTCGGGCTTTTGTTTTTTCGTGAATGGCATAAAAAACATTATGACCAAATTAATTCTTGTTGTTGCTGCCGCCCTTATTGATGAAAATAACCATGTGCTTTTGGCGCAAAGGCCAAAAGGTAAAAGCCTTGCCGACCTTTGGGAGTTTCCAGGAGGTAAAATAGAAGAAGGTGAGCGGCCCGAACAAGCACTTACCCGTGAATTAGAAGAAGAATTGGGAATAAAGGTTAATGAAAAAAGCTTAATTCCACTAACATTTGTTAGTTTTTGTTATCAAGATTTTCACCTTTTAATGCCACTATGGGCAATCAGGGAATGGAAAGGGGCAATCCATCCTTATGAACATCAGGCTTTAAGCTGGGTGTCAAAGGAGGAATTTGATAATTTCAACATGCCACCTGCCGATATTCCTTTAAAGGAATTTTTATATAAGTATTTGTGATATGGAAAAATTAACGCTGAAACTAAAAGGGTTTTCTAAAGACACGAAGGGCGCAACGGCCATTGAATATGGTCTTATTATCGCCCTTATGGTTATCGGTATTGTTGCAGGCGTTTCAAATTTTTCTGGTGCAACAACCAATATGTATAATCTTATCACAAATAAAATCTCAAATTCTACTGGTGTTTAATAATCTACTTTTCTAGTGATTTAAGGCTTTTAAAACCCGCAAAATCCATTATGGAATATTGCGGGAGTTTATTTCATGCGAGTTTTGGTAATTGGTTCTGGTGGGCGTGAACACGCCTTGATTTGGAAAATTTCACAATCAAAATCTGTTAGTTTTTTGTGCGCAGCGCCTGGAAATGCCGGTATTACCAAAATTGCCAAATGCTTTCCCGTTGATGCCGAAGATGTGGACGGTCTTGTAAAACTTGCCATTGATGAAAAAATTGATCTCGTAGTTGTTGGCCCTGAGGTTGCATTGTCTTTGGGCGTTGCAGATAAATTACGTGCCTTGGGCATTGCCACTTTTGGTCCTTCAATGGCGGCGGCGCAGTTGGAATCATCCAAGGCATTTTCAAAAGATTTTATGGCACGCCAAAATATTCCTACGGCTGCTTATGGCGTATTTACCCAAAGTGATAAGGCAATCCAATTTTTGGAAACCTTATCTGCACCATATGTTTTAAAGGCATCAGGTCTTGCTGCTGGTAAAGGTGTAGTAATTTCAGAAACCCTTGATCACGCAAAGGCAGAAGTTAATGAAATGCTTTCTGGCAAGTTTGGTCATGCCTCTAGTGAGCTTGTAATCGAAGAATTCATGCAAGGCGAAGAGGCAAGCTTTTTCGTACTTTGTAACTCAAAAAACATTATCCCGCTTCCGGTTTGCCAGGATCATAAACGTGCTTTTGATAATGATGAGGGTCTAAATACTGGGGGAATGGGGGCATATGCACCAACCACATTGGTTGATGAAAATGTAAAAGCCCGAATTATGAAAGAAATTGTAATTCCATCAGTTGAAGGAATGGCAAAAGAGGGCAATCCATATAATGGCGTGCTTTATGTTGGTCTTATGATTAAAGATGGTGTGCCGCGCGTGGTTGAATATAACTGCCGCTTTGGTGACCCCGAATGTCAGATTTTAATGCAATTCATGCCTGATAATTTTGCCGAAATTTTGGATAAAATTGCGCGTGAAGAAAAGATTGAAACCAAACTAGATTTTACGGGGAAAAGTGCGGTTACAGTGGTTATGGCTGCCAAGGGTTATCCCGAAAATTATGAAAAAAATGGTACAATTAACAATATTGAAAATGCTGAAAATGAAACTGGCGCTTTTGTATTTCATGCCGGCACAAAGCTTGATGATGCGGGGCAATTGCGCACTAATGGCGGGAGGGTTTTGAATGTAACTGCAAATGGCGATACATTACAGGACGCACTTGATAAGGCCTATGCGGCAGTTAAAAAAATTGATGCGCCATCACTTTTTTATCGAAACGATATTGGGCAAAAGGAAATTCGCCGTAATAAATAACCAGATTATTAGATAGCCAGTTTTAGATAGCCAGTTTTAGATAGTAAGTGAAAGACATGATTATTTTTTATCCAAAAACAAATCCATCATTACCAAAAAATGATCTGGAAAATTTGAATAAAAATGATTGTCTTTGGATTGATATTCTTGGCAATGATGATGCCGAAACCGAAACTGTAGAGAAGATTTTTGGCGTTGATATTGTCACCCAATCGGAAATTCGCGGTATAGAAGAATCTGCACGTTTCTATGAGGATGAGGGAAATTTATACCTTAATATTTTCGTTCCTGCCCGTATTGGTGCGCGCCCTTATGAACCAGTTCCCCCAAGCGCGGTTTATCATCGTTCGACATTGGGGTTAATCCTAACGCCAAATGCCTTGATTTCTTATCATCAGCATGCATTAAAGGCATTGGAAACCGGCAAAACCCGTGCTTCGGTTCGACTAGATGGGGTTAAAACTCCGGCAGATACTTTGCAAGTAATGCTAGAAGCGTTGATTGAACGCCAAGCAGGCTTACTTGCCCGTATTGGCAATGATTTGGACGCGGTTTCATTGCCAGTTTTGGCAGAAAAACAATTAATAAAGGCCGAACCACGCCTTAAAAAACTTGGGCAATTGGGTGCGCAATTAGCGCTTTGTCGTGATTGCTTGTTTGACTTGGCGCGTATGAATGCTTTTCTGCATTCTTATGAAGGAAAATTCGGGTTTAGTCGTGAAGCTTTAACTGCCTTTAAAGATGACATTGCCGATTTGCTAAATTTAAACCAGTCCCAGACCAATGATTTGACCTTTCTGCTGGATGCTACCCTTGGTCTTATTAACGCCCGCCAGAGCAGTGCTTTAAGCTTTATGGCGGTGGTTACGTTGCTATTTGCGCCGCCAACCCTTTTGGCATCAATATTCGGTATGAACTTTAGCCATTGGGCAATTTTTAATTCACCCGAAGGGCATTGGTTCGCACTTATTTTAATGGCTTTTTCGGCTTTGATGGTTTTGCTTATTGCTAAATTGGCGAGGTTGTTTTGATGCAAATATTTAAATCTGAATATAGTGCCCCTTTTGGCAAAATCCATTTATTCTATGATGCTGATGACGTGGTGTATGTCCTTGGCTTTGGTGAAGATTACAAAAATTATTTTGATAATGCGTTTGGCAAAAATAAATATGAAATTATTGCGGCACCGCTTATTCTAATGCTAAAAACCGCGCTTGATGCCTATTTTAAAGGCGCAAAGAATGCTTTCGATAATATCAAATTAAAAACTTTTGGTACGTCGTTTCAACAAAAGGCATGGGATGCCATGAAAACAATTTCCTATGGCGAAACCATATCATACCAACAAGAAGCCAAAATCGCAGGGAATATAAAGGCCGTGCGTGCCATTGGTGGCGCAAACAATAAAAACCCAATTGCCATAATAATACCTTGCCACCGTGTGATTGGAAAAAATGGCAAAATGGTCGGTTATGGTGGCGGCTTGCCAATCAAAGAGTGGCTTTTACGACACGAAAAACAACAATGACAAAAACACCAATCTTACAATTTGAAAATGTAAACCTTCGTTATTTTGAGACCGAGGTTTTGAGAAATATTGACCTTGTAATTGCCGATGGCGAACATTGTGCAATTCTTGGTCCCAATGGTTCGGGTAAATCAACACTTATTAAATTAATTAGTAGCGAGCTTTATCCATCAATAGTGCCTGATTTTTCTGAACGTAAAATATTGGGTGAAGATGCGTGGAATATTGCCGAATTGCGCCGCTATATTGGTATAGTAACCAATGATTTACACAATTCATTCAGCGTTGATGGTGGAAACTTGACTGGACTTGAAACGGTCATGAGTGGTTTTTTTGGGACATTGGGGCTTTTCCCGCACCAAATTATAAAGCAAGGTTATGAAGATAAGGCGAAATTAGCACTAAAACGTCTTGGCATCGAACGCCTGTCGGGTCAGAAAATTGGTACAATGTCCACCGGCGAATTACGGAAATGCCTTGTGGCACGGGCATTGGTTCACCCAGTTCGCGCTATATTGCTTGATGAGCCAACGGTTGGCCTTGATATAAAGGCGCAGCTTGATTTTATTGAAATGATGCGCGCCCTTGCCAATGATGGCACGACAGTAATTCTTATTACCCACCATATTGAAGAAGTGTTTGAAGAAATTTCAAAAGTGCTTTTAATCAAGGATGGTCGTATCTTTACCCAAGGCGAAAAGCACGATGTTTTAACCGCCGCCAATTTATCACAGGTGTTTGATATAAATCTTATGCTACACCACAAAAATGGGCGTTATAGTGTCGAAGTAAAATAAAATTACTTACGCTCTTCCCAATTGGGAACGGCACCTTCAAGCTGGGCAACGTCAGAAAAATCATTCCAAACATAGGCAATTGACACAAGTTTACCATTTTCAAGGGTATCTTCACGACGACCAGAAGGCGCTGCCCCTAAATCTTCACAGAAATTGCAACCCTGCACATTGTCTTCGGCAACCCATGTGCCACCGGTAAATAGGCCACGACTAATAAGCCAGCGTGAAACCGCAAGCATTAATGCCTTGCCAAGACCATAGCCTTGATGGTCGCGGCGCAAATATAATTCGAAAATTTCGCCTTGCCCAAGAATTTTTTGCGCCCGCTGATTGGTTGCACCACAGGAAGCAAAGCCAATAATTTCATTATCTTCGTTTTCGATTACGAAAATTGCACGGTCTGCATCATTAATTTGTTCAATAAAATCACTGCGCCATTTTTTAAGTGCCGACTCAAAAGTGATTTCAGCAAGATCTTTGGTGTGCAAAATATCAGAATAGGTCTCGTGCCAGCATTTCACATAAGCCCGCGCGAGATTGTCAATATCATTAACATTGGCATTTCTAAGAACAAACTTCATAATGACAGACTTCTTTCATTCTTCAAATTTTGCAAGAATATAATAAATCTTACTCTAATTTATTAAGATATTGGTCTTATTTGCCAAATATTCAAGCACACTATTTGCGTTTTTTCGCAAAAAAAGATTTTAGCAGTTCCGAACATTCATTTTCCAATATGCCGCCAACGATCTCTGGGCGGTGGTGGCATTGGGGGGACGAAAAGAATTTTACGCCATTTTCAACCGCGCCTCCCTTTTTATCATATGCACCAAAAATAATGGTTTTTATGCGTGCAAAGGATATTGCACCGGCGCACATTGTGCATGGCTCAAGTGTAACATAAAGGCATAATTCGGGTTTTAGACGATAGTTTTCAAATTTTTGTGCTGCCGCTCGCATTGCAATAACTTCGGCATGTGCGGTGGGGTCATGGGCCTTGATGGGTTGATTATAACCGCGTGCGATTATTTCACCGCTTTGAGAATCAACAATGATGGCGCCAATTGGCACTTCGCCAATATCTTCTGCCTTCTTTGCTTCTTGTATGGCAAGGCGCATAAATTCAATATGTTTATCCATCTTTATTCCCATAACAAAAAACATTATAGAAAACAAACCACCTGTGAAGGGCGTGTTCTGAAAGGATAGAAAATGGAAAAAGAATTTAGTGGTGAGAGAATTGCCAAAACCATGGCACGTGCCGGCGTTTGTTCGCGCCGTGAAGCCGAAAAAATCATCGAAGAAGGCCGTGTAAAAGTAAATGGCAAAGTTATTACTTCGCCCGCACTAAATGTTACCGATGATGATAAAATAATGGTCGATGACAAACCATTGGCACAAAAAGAAGTAACCCGCCTTTGGGTTTATCATAAGCCACCTGGCCTTGTTACCACCCATTCAGATCCCGATGGCAGACCAACAGTTTTCCAAAATTTACCGTCAGATTTAGGGCGTGTGATTTCTGTTGGTCGTCTCGATTTAACTTCTGAAGGCCTATTGCTTTTAACCAATGACGGCGAATTGGCACGTCTTTTGGAATTGCCGCGCTCGGGTATTGAACGGATTTACCGCGCCCGTGCTTTTGGCGATATTACCCAAGAAAAGCTCAATACGCTGCAAGATGGTATCGAAGTTGATGGGGTTCATTATGGTTCGATCGATGCAATTCTTGAACGTGATGCCACAAAAAATGCGTGGATTCGCGTTGTTTTGCGCGAAGGCAAAAACCGTGAAATTCGTAAAGTTCTTGCCGCACTTGGGTTGCAGGTTAACCGCCTTATTCGCGTTAAATATGGTGATTTTGAACTTGGCGCATTAGAGCGTGGTGAAATGTCCGAAGTGCCGCAGCAAAAGGTCAAAAAGACTTTTGCAAAACTTGCTCAGGCAATTAAGTCTGCACCTACGCCATCTCGTCCTTTTTCTTTCAAGAAATCAGGGAAAAGTTTTAAAAATAATTCCAAAAGAACTACAAAAAACAATAAATAGACAATTCCGCCAAAATAGGCTTCGTCACCAATTACTTTATTGTCCATTTGTCCAATAATTGCGCCAACCATGAAATTGTTCAATATGTGCGCACCCATTGATAATTCAATGCCATTGGTGCGCCATGTTGAATAGGCAAAGGATAGGCCCATACATGCGGTCATCAAAAGCACACTTTTATCAATACCTGGCTGAAAGTGTAGCATACCGAAAACGCCATTGGATATAATTGCCGCAAGCCATATTGGTGCCTTTAGCCTTCTCAAATGCTGCATAAATCCAGCGCGGATAAAGACTTCTTCAAAAGTTGATTGCACACCAAAGGCAAGCAAATAAAGTGGCAATAAAATTATATAATGACCAAAGCCCAATGAATTATATCTTGTCGTCATTACCGCAAAACTATTTTCACCTGCAACAAGTGATAATAGTGATGAAATAATAATTATAAGCGGGGCAATCGCGGCACCCAAAAAGAATAATTTCAAGCGAAAATGGCTTGCGCCACTGAAAAGGGTCAAAATCGGCAATTTTTCAAAAACTTTGCGCCATAAAATCGTGGTCAAAAGCCCAATTCCGAATGAAAAGAATAAAACAAAAACTGCAAACCTTATTTCGGCAGCAAAATCACCTTGCGGAATTTTGGCAAGATTGCTTACTTTTTCCATAAACTCAATTTGATTAAATGGAATGCCACTTTTCAATGATGGCATCATTTCATAAATCGCGAGTCCAAGAATTGCCGCTACTTGTGCCAAATTCCACAAAACAAAAATTACAATCAGGCTTGCAAGCATAAGGGCAAAGGCGGTTGCAAAATTGCGCGGTCTTTGATTTTTAAGGACGTCTTCAAACTTGTTCATATATTATGCCCGCTGTCATCTCTGGCTCATTGGAATTGTTGTGAGAATTAACCCGCATAAGGGTTAGGACGTCAATTCTTTTTGCCCCCGCACGCTTTAATGCCTTAGCACATGCATTTATGGTCGCGCCCGTGGTAAATACATCATCAATTAATAAAATACTCTTACCCGTAACAGTTTTTTGCACTGAAAATGCGGCTTTTACGTTATTTTTTCGCCCGATTTGGCTTAGGCCATTTTGTGATGGCGTGTTTTTGGTGCGTTTAAGGGTAAAGGCATCAAAATCTTTGTTTAAAATTTTAGCTAATTCCTGTCCTAGCCAGACTGATTGGTTAAAACCGCGTTCAAAAAGACGTTTTCTGTGTATTGGTACGGGAATTATGACATCTGCTAATTCAGGATTAAGTGCGCAATCGCGCATCATGGCGGCAAAAGTCTTAACACCATCGCGCCGACCCGCATGTTTTAATTGCAATATCAATTGCTTTGAATTTTCGTCGTATGAAAGTGGTGCGCGCGCACTGTCAAAAAATGGTGGTTCTGCAAGGCATTGCCCACATATTGTTTCGGGATTGGGTGCGTCATTTAATTTAACCCCGCAGCAATAGCATTTTGCGCCATAGTTAAAGTTTAGCTTTTGCCATTTTTCAATTTCAATCGTGCCATTAACCTTAACTCTAGTATCACTAAGCAGTGACATAGGTGGCCAGATCAGGTCGATAATAGTGTTAAAAAATGCAAATTTCATAATTTTATGATTTTACCTGCGTAACAAATATGTCTATTAGCAAAATATGGCATTGGGGGCATCCGATTTATTGTTTGATACTGCACTTTTCCTGTCCCGCAGACAGAGGGCGCTTGTGCGCGCGCAGTTCAATCCGAAAAACCCATTTTTTCTTCATAATTTCTCGCTTGAAGGCAATATTGATACCATAAAAACCCTAAAGCCAGATTTTGATTATGCCTTGGAACTATTTTCTGGAAATGGTGAATTTTCGACGGCTTTGGCGGATGAAAACCTTTTGGGGGCGGGTGGAAAAATAAAATCAATCACCCTTTATGAGCCTTCTTTTTCGGAGTTTGCGGGCGCAAAATGCATTAATGAACTTGCCGACATTCCGCTTGAAGAGGCAAAATATGATTTAATAATTGCCAATAGCTGCTTGAATTGGGTGAATGACTTACCTGGGCTTTTGTCACGCATTAAACGCGCATTGAAAAAAGATGGTTTATTCATTGCCTCATTTTTGGGTGGGCGAACGTTAAATGAATTGCGCCAATCATTTCTTAGCGTTGAAGCAGAAGAAACCGGTGGGGCATCAATGCGTATTTCGCCAATGATTGATTTGGAAAATGCCGCCGCTTTATTGCGCCGTGCGGGCTTTTTATCGCCCGTAAGTTCTTCAGAAATTCTGCGTGCGCGTTATGATAATGTTTTTGCGCTTTTTCGTGAACTAAAGACAATGGGCGAAACCGCCGCCTTTGCGACCCGAAACGCCGCCGCATTAAACCGACAATTAATTGCAAAAGTTGCCACAAATTATCAGGAGAAAAATGCTGATAGCGATGGTCGCGTTGGGGCAACATTTGAAATAATTACGGTTTCGGCATGGAATTAGGCATTTTTTCAAAATAATTTTAATTGAAATTATACAAAAAACCTATTTACTCGCTTTATGTCTGATAGATTTTTTAATTTTGGCAATATAGGTGGAAAGGCTAGTGCATTGGCATTTGCCGAAAGCCCGTTTGATGAAAATGGCTTTCCTAAGCCGTGGGTTCTTGCCATTACAATTTTCGGGCATTTATTATTATTGGTTACGTTAATTAATATCGAACCGATGATAATTAAAAAAGATAACGTGGTTTATGGTGTTGATATTGTAGAACCTCCACCCATTGAAAAAGTTCCGCCTCCACCTGTTGAAACCTCTAAACCCATTCCACAAAAAGAAGTGCCACCAATCGTGCGGCAAGCCATGCCAGAACCAGAAAATGTGCAGCAGCAAGCCCCGCAAATAGTACCACAAGAGCAAGTTCCCGAAGAATTAAAGCAAGAAATTATTCCACCGGCAAAAGTGCAGCTTTCACCACAACAAATACAAATGCAAAAGTCGCAAAAATTAAAAATGCCAAACATTGATAAAATTGAGGAGCAAGAAGAAATAAACCTTGCCACCGTTCCAAATCTTAATGTTAAAACCCCGCAATTAAATAAATTGCAAAGCCCTGATATAGATGTAAAGCGCCCAATTAATGCGCAAAAACTTGATGCGCCAAATAATATTAAAACCGTTAATCCTAATATTAATCGCCCGGCAAATGATTTGCGAATTAATGTTGATGAATTAAACCGCAATTATGAAGAGAAACAACGTCAGGCAGATATGGCGCGCCAAAAAGCCATTGATGAGCAAAAACAAAAACAAGATGCCATGCGCCAGAGTGCCAACGCACCAAAAGCAAATGGTGGGGAGCTTGCACCGCCATCTGGTGGCTCAAGCGGGGTTACGGCGATTGGTGGGGGCGGTGGTGCGCCACCTAGTGGTGCATCAGGTGGCGTATTACCAAATGCACCAAAATCATACGGTGGGCGCAATGTTTTTGAAGAAAATGAAAATGGCTCATTACTTGCTAAGATGGGAAGAACCGCAGACTGCGCAGCATTAAACCGCCAGCGTGATGAGAAATGCCCTAATTGGGAACCGTTGGATGGGCATTTGGGTAGTAAAATCGCACCCAAGGTTCAACCACAGTATAAAGCACCGCCAACCCATGTTGATCCATTGCCAGTTTGCCCACCCTGGACTCCAAAATCAAATTTTGGCCTAAGTTGCTTGCCTGCTAAGAATTAGAGTTATCGGGAATAGCCCACCGGAGCGGTGAGGGAATAGCGCGAGCGTTCAGCGAGTGCCCCGAGCATAAGCGTGAGGTATAATTTTAAGCGAAGCGCAAGCACGACTGAGTGCCGCGCGGAGTCGCGCGCCCCACCGGAGCGGTGAGGGAATAGCACGAGCGTTCAGCGAGTGCCCCGAGCATAAGCGTGAGGTATAAATTATGGCATTGGCCTTTTGCCAAAGCGTAACCCCGCCAATAATGGCACGGGGTCTGGAAGCTTTGCTTTGAATTCACGTAGTTTGAATTTGGCTTTTTCGATTTGCATAATGTTTTCAATGCGGCGATCAAGAAACGCCCAAGTTTCAGAATTATCTTCGCTTTCATCACCCACAAAACAGGTCGCGGTTGATGCATCAACCGCCAAAAGCATTGTTCGTTTTGAATAATAGTTAAAGTCGGTTGATGTATCGCCAAATGCACGCCACACCTTGTCGGCAAAACGATAACCAATTGCCAATGAATGCGGCAAATTTTGCGGTAGTGCAAGAATCATAAGTGCATGACGAAGCGCCTCGCGATATTGCCCTAAAAATTCAAGGCGACTGCGAATTGCCAAGGTTGCCTTTTCGCGAATCTTTAAGGCTTTTCTTGCTGCAAGGGTTGCAAGGACAAAATCATCGGCCTGTAAAAACCAATAATCAATCATTGATATTACGCCATTTGGGGCAAGAATTTGCAATTCCCCATCATTAAGCCCAATTTTATGTGCGGCAGCCTTTAGACCCTTTATCGAAAAGCCATCAAAGGCGGCGTTTTCTAGGAATGCTTGTAATAAAGCGTTTTTTTCAGAATTTAATTCAACTTTGGTCATTTGATAATGGCTTTAAAATATGCTATATGATTAGCGAGAATAAATTTTGGCGCGTTGCATGTGCAAAGTCAAGATTTGGTTTTTACATTTTGCCCATCACTTTTAACCGCGCTTGTGTGATTTTTTTATGAATCGCAGGGTTTAATTGACTAAAGGTGTGGACATGGCGGCTAGTTTTAGTTATAGCCGCCCATCATTTTATTTTAGATTAACTCTTATTTACAGGAGAAGGACCCTGGTTCAGATTATAGTGCGCGAAAACAACGTTGATCAAGCGTTGAAAGCTCTTAAGAAAAAAATGCAACGTGAAGGCACTTTCCGTGAAATGAAGCGTCGCAATCATTTTGAAAAGCCATCTGAAAAACGCGCCCGCGAGCAAGCGGAAGCTGTGCGTCGTACCCGCAAATTGCAACGCAAACGCGCGCAACGTGAAGGCCTTTTGGCAATCAGATAATCGCAAAATAAAATGTTTCTGAATGCCGCCACGATGCATATCGGGCGGCTTTTGGTGTTTATTAATATATTATGCTTTTTGTTTAAATTGACGTTGGGCAAAATCTAGCAATATTTCACAGGCTAGATCAGTATATTTGCGGGAATATCTTTGCGCAGGGTGAAAAGTGCCTTGTTCATCAAAGCTATGGGTTGCCTTTTCAAAAAATGAAATTTCAATATCCACACCATCATTTTTAAGCCGTTCAACGGTCTTTTTGGGAAAAAAATCGCCAACCACCATATCGCGTCCGCCAACAATCATGTGTGCAGGAATATGTCTTTGCCATCCATAAGCAAATGAATAAGAGCCCGCCCCACACCACGGGTATATTATAAAGGCAAATTTTAGTTTATCGAGTGGGGTTTTACCTGTATCACTTAAATTGGCATTTTTTCCAATTTTATCTTCTTGCGATAATGCGTCCATTATGGTCCAGCCACCATGTGACCAACCTGCAACCCCAATCTTATCTTTATCAATCCAATTTTGTGATTCCGCCCAATATAATGCAGTGGCAACATCACCGGCACGCTCTTTACCGTGGAATTGTAATCCGGTGCAAATTAATGTTCCTGCCTCAACTAAATTAATATCTCGTGGGGTGTAGGAATCGACCAAAATTGCGGCAATCCCTGATTGTTGCAGGGTTTCGGCATATTCAATCATTGGCGACGTTGGTCGCCCGCAACCATGGAACATGAAAACCACCGCAAAAGGACCATTTCCTTCGGGGCGGAAAATTTGGAAATTTGGCGCAATACGATTTGCTCGTTCGCTTAATGGTTCATTTGGGAATTTTTTCATAAATCTAACATAGCAAAGATTTCTTGGCTTGATAAATAAACTTTATGTTAAAATTTAAAAGCAAAAGGCTTGCCGTTGGCAAGCCTTTTAAATACGTGATGAAATCCAAAAGTGTAGACATTTTGGACAAGTTGAAGAGCAAAATTTGCCACGCAAATTTTTATAATTAGTGTCTAAAGTGTCTTTGACCAGTAAAGACCATTGCAATGCCATGCTCATCAGCGGCCTTGATAACTTCTTCATCACGAATAGAACCACCAGGTTGAATAACCGAGGTTGCACCCGCTTCAATAGCTTCGAGTAGGCCATCAGCAAATGGGAAGAAGGCATCAGATGCAACCGCAGAGCCAATGGTTTTTGCCTTGTCCCAGCCAGCCATTTTGGCGGCCTCTACGGCGCGTTTTGCGGCGATATAAGCACTGTCGCGGCGGTTCATTTGTCCCGCGCCAATTCCTGCTGTGGCAAGGTCTTTGGCATAAACAATGGCGTTTGATTTAACATGCTTGGCAACCTTGAAAGCAAAGAGCATATCTTCGATTTCTTTATCGGTTGGGGCGCGTTTGGTAACGACTTTAAGATTTTCACGCAAGACTGGTTTATTGTCACGCGATTGCACCAAGAAGCCACCTGCAATATTACGATAATTCACGGCATCAGTGGTTGGGTCTGGCAAGCCGCCAGCAACAAGTAAGCGAAGGTTTTTCTTGGCGGCAAAAACCGCCTTAGCTTCTTCGGTAACTTCTGGCGCGATAACCACTTCGGTAAAGATTTCGGCGATTGCCTTGGCGGTTTCACCATCCAAAATTTGATTACATGCAACAATACCACCAAATGCAGAAACGGGGTCACAAGCAAGGGCGTTTTGATATGCTTCCAAAAGGCTTGCACCAACGGCAACACCACAAGGGTTGGCATGTTTAATAATGGCAATTGCGGGCTTTTCTTTGGGTGAAAATTCAGACACCAATTCATATGCGGCATCAGTATCATTCAAATTATTATAAGATAATTCTTTACCCTGAAGCTGTTTTGCGGTTGAAACACCAAAGCGTTTGTCACCATTTGAATAAAACGCTGCTTTTTGGTGTGGGTTTTCGCCATAGCGCATTTCTTGCACTTTAACGCCGCCCATTGTGCGATATTTTGGGCTTTCCTCTTTGGTTTGTTCAAAATACCAATTTGAAATCACTGCATCATATGCAGCGGTGCGGGAATAAGCACGTGCCGCAAGTTTTTTACGGGTTTCGTGGCTTGTGCCGCCATTTGCTTCTAAGTCTGCCAGTACAAGTTCAATATCATCATTATCTGTGGCAACTGCGGTAAAACCATGGTTCTTGGCACCAGCACGAATCATTGCCGGCCCACCAATGTCGATATTTTCAATCATTTCATCAAAATCGGCATTTTTTGCGAGAGTTTCTTCAAATGGATAAAGATTGACCCACAAAAGATCGATACCAGTGATTCCGTGTTCATTCATTGCCTTGGCATGATCTGGGTTATCGCGAAGTGCAAGTAGGCCACCATGAACCATTGGGTGAAGGGTTTTAACGCGACCATCCATCATTTCAGGAAAATTTGTGATTTCAGAAACGTCAACAACCGGAATGCCCATATCTTTCAATGCTTTTGACGTTCCGCCAGTTGAAAGAATCTCAACGTTTTTTGCGGCCAAAACTTTGGCAACTTTTTCTAAAGACGATTTATCTGATAATGAAATCAGCGCGCGTTTAAGCGGAACAATATTTTGTGACATGAAACCTACCAAACCAAATTTTGCGAAATAAAATTATTTCTTGGATACCTTATATCCGGGAACAATTCGCTCTAATAATTTCAAGGCTTCCCGAATATCATTCTTGGTTGCTGCTTTAACGGTTTTCTCGATTAATTCAATTAGATTTTCATCCAATTCCTTGGTGGATTTCACCCCAAGAACGCCGCCAATTGGTGTTTCGACCGCTTTTTCATAGTCATAAAAAATTTCTTCGTGAATTTTTTCACCTGGGCGAATGCCCGTTTCAATAATATCGATGTCTTTGTATGGCTCATAACCTTTTAGGCGTATCATGGCCTCGGCAAAGGATATGATTTTCATTGGTTCGCCCATATCAAGTACAAAAAGAGGATAATTATATTTTACCCTTTTTCCGTTCTTACTGGTAATCATACCGCCACCTAATGCCGCCGATTGTAATACAAGACCAACTGCCTCTTTAACAGTCATAAACCAACGGGTCATTTCTTTTGAGGTAACAGTAACCGGCCCCATTGCCGAAATTTGGCGCTCGAAAAGTGGCATAACTGAACCAGATGAGCCAAGAACATTACCAAATCTGGTTGAAAAGAATTTACAACCTTCTTTTTCAAAGCAATGGCGAACATATAATTCCGCCGCACGCTTTGCCGCGCCCATAAGATTAGTTGGATTGACCGCTTTGTCGGTTGATATAAGGATGAATGCCTCAACGCCAGTTCTTACGGCGGCATCGGCGACATTTTTTGTCCCCCCTAGGTTAACCATTAATGCCTCGCGCGGGTGTTCTTCCATTAATGGCACATGTTTATTAGCGGCGGCATGAAATACAATTTGCGGCAAATATGTATCAAATAAATCGTCAATAGAGCGATAATCACGAATGTCTTTTAATCTTATAATGGTTTCAACTTTTGGGAAACGCTCACTCATGATTTGGTTGATTGTATATAAATTATTCTCTGAGTTATCGACAATAACGATTCGTTTTGGGTTGAATGTCGCAACTTGAAGCGCAAGCTCAGAACCGATGGTGCCGCCACCGCCAGTAATTAATATTGTCTTACCTTCAATAAGTTTATACGGACCGCTTGGATCCAAATCATATTTGTGGCGTCCAAGAACGTCTTCTGGATTAACATTGGAAAGTTTTTTTGAACCAATTTCTGGCATGCGTGAAAGGCGAACTTTATTATCGTTCATTGCGCCAATTGCTGCTTGTTTTACATATTCTGGGTGGTTGTCGCCGACCAATATGATTCGCACATGATTATAATTATATTCATTAAGTGCGCGTTGAATTAATTGGTGAAGGGTTGCTTCAAAGTTTTCACCAGAATATACACGCGCGCCAGAATATACTTTTCCGATTTGGTTGCCTTTGGTAGAAATAATCGCAAGCGGTTTGAATGGTAATGGCCCGCTTTTCCTAGCTTGGTGAATTGCCAAGGTTACTGCATCGGTTCCGCCAACCATAATCGCGGGTGGCGCGTTGGGGGCGGCGGGTCTGAACAATGCGCTTAATGCCATAATGTTACCGCCCGTTGAAATAAAACGAGCTATTCCGCGTGCGCCCATCATGAAAGATAATAAAAGCAACGATACGATTAATGGTACTTTTGGCGTAAATCGTAAATTTAGAGAAACTATAATGATTGCATAAAGGACGGACGTAATTAAGACCGCTTGCGCAATACGCATCAAATCATCGGATGTAGTCCAACGCCACACCATTTGCCATGACTTTGTTATTAGCAATGAGAAAAGCAACGCACCAAAGTAAACAAATATTTTGGTCAGTATCAATTTTTCATTATTTAGGTCTGTGTCAATAGAAGACAGTATGCCAATAAGTATTGCAATTAATCCAATAAATAAATCGGCGAACAATCCCTTAGTAAAGGGCGATCTTATAGTATCTTTCACCTGCCACCTATCAGAATCGTTTATTGCTATCCAGTTTATAGACACTGGCTTGCTGAATTAATAAAACACAAAGTCCGCTACTATTAAATCAGCTCGAAAAATTTATCAAACAATTATATTAAATTGTTTCAGTATTATGGCTAATGTATGTCTATTTTTTTCCCAAGATGAAATATAAGATTAGTCTTTGGAAGATTATTCGGTGGAAATATGAGCGTTTACAATTCAAAGGTTATTGAGCTTGCGACACAAATCGAAAATATCGATAACGCATTGGAAATAAATGATAATTTATTTGGCGAGGCAAAAAAGACATCTCGTATTTGCGGTTCGACTATTGGTTTGAAAATTTCTTATAATAACAAAGACAACGTTGTCATGGATTTTTCAATTGATCCAAAAGCTTGTGCATTAGGGCAGGCAAGTGCGGCAATTTTGTCACGTAATTTAATTGGTGCAACACCACAAGAGATATTTAAAGCCAGAGATGACTTGCGTTCAATGCTAAAAGAGAATGGAAAACCACCTGAGGGCCGATTCTGGGAGTTGCGTTATCTTGAGGCGGTTGCCGATTATCCGCCACGCCATGCTTCCGTGATGCTTGCATGGGAAGCGGCTTGTGCAATTTTTGACGAAATGTTTGCAAAAGAATAATAATTGTATTATAGGCACTTTTTATGTCAGTAGCGTTCTTATACACATCTACAACAACTACTACCGCTTAATGCCGGCGGCGTTGTGTGGGCGCGTCGCAAGCGGCAGCTAATTCCCACAAAAAAGCTTCAAATTCAAAAACAAAGGGTAAGTTTTGTCGGGTAATAGTAATAATGGCAAAGTCTCAATACCTGCCTTGTTATTACTGGGTTTATATCGGCTTTATAAAATTTTTCTGTCACCTTTAATTGGTAATCAATGTCGTTATCTGCCAACTTGTTCAGATTATGCGGCTGATTGTGTTAGGAAACATGGTGCGTGGAAAGGGGCGTGGATGGGGTTTGCAAGGGTTTGCAGATGTCATCCCAAAGGGGGGCATGGTTTTGACCCCGCACCCGAAACTGCACCGATAGCAAAATGGTATAAGCCTTGGGATTATGGCGATTGGGATAATCGTTTTAGGGATCCAAAAGACTATAAACCATTAGAAGATAATAAAACAAAAGAATTTGAAAATTTAAATAAATCACTTCAAGAAGAAAAAAACATAGAGAAGCAATAATGTTTGAATTAAAATTTCCAGATGGCGCAATACGCCAATATGAAAATAATATCTCCCCACTTGAAATCGCCGAAGGCATTTCAAAATCACTTGCAAAGCGCGTGGTTGGCGCAAAAATTGACGGACAAGTTTGGGATTTATCTCGTCCAATTGAACCAAAAGATGCGCCGCAAACATTTGAATTAATCAACCGTGATAGCGATGAAGGCCTTGAAATTATTCGCCACGATGCTGCGCACATTATGGCACAGGCAGTGCAAGAATTATTCCCAGATACTCAAATCACAATTGGTCCATCAATCGAAGATGGCTATTATTATGACTTTGTGCGCGAAGAGAAATTTTCAACCGATGATTTCGAGAAAATTGAAGCCAAAATGCGCGAAATTGTTGACCGTGACCTACCAATTGTTCGTGAAGAATGGGATCGTGAAATTGCCATAAAGCATTTCAACGAAATTGGCGAAATTTACAAAGCTAAAATTATCGAAGAAATCATTCCAGAAGGTGAAACCCTTACTGTTTATAAACAAGGTGATGATTGGAAAGATTTGTGCCGTGGGCCACATATGCCGTCCACTGGGCGTCTTGGTAAAGCCTTTAAATTGATGAAGCTTGCTGGCGCTTATTGGCGTGGCGATGCTAAAAATGCACAGCTTCAACGTATTTATGGTACTGCATGGGCTGATGAAAAAGGGCTTAAAGACTATTTGGTTCGCATTGAAGAAGCCGAAAAACGAGACCACCGTAAATTGGGTCGTCAACTAAACCTATTCCATATGCAAGAAGAGGCAAAGGGCATGGTTTTCTGGCACCCCAAAGGCTGGACTATGTATCGCGCGCTTGAAAATTATATTCGTCGCAAAATTGAAGCTTCTGAATATGTTGAGGTTAAAACTCCACAATTAATGGACAAAACCCTGTGGGAAAAGTCTGGGCATTGGGAAAAGTTCGGCCACGCCATGTTTACTTGCGAAACTGTTGAAGAAGAAATTCTTGCGGTTAAGCCGATGAACTGTCCTGGACATGTTCAAATTTTTAACCAAGGTCAAAAATCATATCGTGATTTACCACTTCGTATGGCGGAAATGGGTTGTTGCCACCGCTTCGAGCCATCTGGCGGTTTGCACGGTATTATGCGCGTACGTAACTTTACCCAAGATGATGGTCATATTTTCTGTCGCGTTGATCAGATTTATTCGGAAACCAAAGACTTTTGCGAACTTTTGCGTACCGTTTATAATGATTTGGGGGTCGAGCTTCATTCAGTTAAACTTGCGCTTCGTCCTGACGTTCGTGCTGGTTCAGATGAAACTTGGGATTATGCCGAAAATATGCTTAAGCAAGCCGCAGAGGCAGCGGGCGAAATCGTGGAATTATTACCTAATGAAGGTGCGTTCTATGGTCCGAAACTTGAGTTCCACTTGAAAGATGCAATAGGTCGTACATGGCAATGTGGTACTTTGCAGCTTGATTTTGTATTGCCTGAGCGTCTTGATGCCGAATATACTGGTGAAGATGGCCAAAAACATCGCCCTGTAATGTTACACCGCGCGATTTTGGGAACTTTTGAGCGGTTCTTGGGTATCTTAATCGAAAACCATGCCGGTAATTTCCCAATGTGGCTTGCACCGGTGCAGGTTGTGGTCGCCAATATCACTTCGGATTCCGAGCAATATGCTAAAGACGTTTGCCAGAAATTGCGCGCAGCAGGTATTCGTGCCGAAACCGATGTTCGCAATGAAAAAATCAACTTTAAAATTCGCGAACATTCTTTGCAAAAAGTTCCTGTTATTGCGGTTGTTGGTTCGCGTGAGGCGGAAGAAGGCAAAGTTGCGCTTCGCCGTTTTGGCTCTCAAGCACAAGAAATATTGTCACTTGAAGATGCGATAACAATGCTTTCAACAGAAAGCCTGCCACCTGATATGAAATAGGTTAAATAAAAATGGTGAAATCAACGCAAAAGGGCGCAATTGCTGGTGTAACCGGTATCGGACTTGGTCTTATGACTTTGTTCGGTGGGGTTGATATTCCAACATTGGCTGCAATAACCTCATTTTGGGCATTGATTATTGCCATATTTAACGGCGGATTTACAGATGTGATAAAGGGCGTTTTAAAGCGCCCTTTTTCAACAATGTTTTTTGTTGCCGCGCTTGCTTATCTTGTGCTTACCCGCATTAATCAGCCTGAAATAATAAACCAAACTGCACGAAGCCTTTTGGTTGGCGTGTTGCTTTTGCCATTTTTGTCATGGGACTTCATGACGGGTAATGGAGAAGATAAACTCATTGCTGGGCGCGGGCTTGTTGCTGGCTTTGTGATTGCCGCGCTTTTATTATCTTATGAGGCAATGAGTGGTTATCATTTATACCATCTTGCTGTGCCCCACCAAGATCCGCAAGAAATGGAGCGCAATCTTGGGCGCGGCGCATATATTTTGATAATTTTCTTATTTCCTGTCCTTTTAACCATAGAGGCACAAAAACTAGACATTAAATTGAAAATTTTTGTGATTGTCGCAACTTTATTCCTTTCGACCCGCTTTGGTATTGATTTAAATATAATTACGCTTTTTGTGGCGGGAATTGTCTATGGGCTTGCGCTTTTATTCCCAAGATTAGTTATAATTTCCGTAAATCTGGTGGCAACAATTTTGGTTGCGTTTGCACCGTTTATTTACGGGCCGGTTGCAAGGTTTGCTAAAAGTTTATGGACAGATGATACTATCCCACTTTCTTATGGGCGGCGTGCCGATATGTGGCTTTATGCAATTGACCGCATAAAAGAAAAACCAATTTGGGGTTGGGGCTTGGATGCGGCAAAAACTTTTGATCAACCAATAAAGTGGCGTGGTTTTGATTGGACTGTAATTCAAATGCACCCCCATTCTGCACCATTGAATTTGTGGTTAGAAGGTGGTGCCGTAGGCGCATTATTATTTGTCATTGCCATGAATTTTGGTGGCTTTTGGTTGTTGCGATCGGCTGGTAAAAATCGTCAACTTGCGGCGACAATTTCGGCAAGCTTGACCGCAATAATTTTTGGTTGGGCGGTTACATATGGTGCATGGCAACAATGGCTGTGGATGTGTTTGTTCTTTGCGATTATTTATCCATACTTAAACGTTTTGCCAAAGAAAAAGCCTAAAAAGACCGTTGAGGAATTGCAAGAATTTGTCTGATAGCAAACGCATTAGCGTCATTATCGTAACTTATCATACTGGTGCGGCGGTTTTTAATGCGATTAATTCTGCGCTTTTGCAAAAGGCTTTTGAAGTAATAATTGTCGATAATGGTAATGATGATGAGACGCGTTGCCGCTTGCAACAAATGTCAATTGATACGCCGAATTTGACTTATATAATAAATAAAGAAAATATTGGTTTTGGTGCGGCATGCAATAAGGGGGCAAAGGCATCAAAAGGAGATATATTGGTTTTTCTAAACCCAGATGCCGAATTAGAAGAAAATGCCCTTGTGGAAATGGCAAAAGTTGCGCCAAATCAAATAATGGGTGGCTTGATAAAAAATCATGATGGCAGTGAGCAAAGGGGCGCACGGCGCAATGAATTAAGCCTTAAAAATGCAATGCTCGCCTTTATGGGCATTAAAGATGATTTCAATCTTGATAAAACACCAATTCCATCAGAAATCACACCCGTCGCCAATATAAGTGGTGCATTTTTTGTAATTCACAGGTTGGATTTTAAAAACCTCAAATGTTTTGATGAAAAATTTTTCCTGCATGTTGAAGACATTGATATTTGCACAAGGTTCAGAAAAGCGGGGGGCGAGGTGGTTTTTAACCCAAATGCCCAGGCACTTCACATTGGCGGCACTTCAAAAGCATTAAAAATTACAATTGAATATTATAAATTCATGGGCTTCGCGCGTTTTTTTATGAAAAACGGGGACTTGGGCGAAAAATTTGGTTTTATATTTATTGCGCCTTTTTTATTCTTGGCAATGATGTTTCGTGCAATAATATCGCAAAAACGCCATTAAATACTTGCTAAATCGGCAAAAATTGTTCATTTGCAAAATATCATGACAGATAAACAAGACGAAACCGATATTGCCCTTTTACGTGCCCGCATTGACGAAATAGATGCCGAGATTGCGCATCTTTTGGTGCGCCGTACAGAAATTGCGCAGAAGGTTGCGTTTTCAAAAATTCAGGATGCAAAGCTTGCGAATATTGAGCTTGGCTTTGGTTGGCGCCCTAAACGCGAAGTTGAGATTATACGCGAAATTTTAAGGCGCGAACCTACATTGGGTCGGCGCCTTTCTTATATGGTCTGGCGGGCGATGATTACGCGTAACCTTGCCAATCAGGCACCAATGGAAGTGGTTTGTGTCGAAAGTTCAAACGCTGCAAGCCGCATGGGATTTGGTGCGGCGGTTGTTCCACAAATTGCACCAGATTGCGATAGCGCGATTAAAATTGCTTCTGAAAAAGAAAATATGATTCTTTCTTTACCTTTCCCCGATGCCAATCAGGATTGGTGGCAAAAGCTATTATTACCAGAGTATCAGGCGTTAAAAATTAACATGGCTCTCCCGCATATTGAGGATGTTTGCCCAGAGGCTTTATGCCTTGCCAAAATCACCCCGCTTGAAACCGGAAATGACTATTCATTAATCGCCGCTCCCGCCGCTAAAAACATTGCAGGTGAGGTTATTTCAAAATCATCAAGCCATAATCTTTGGCTATTAAAAGGGTTTCACGAAACCCTGGCTGATAATGCAAATGGTGTCTATTTCCTTGGCGCTTATTCAATTGCCTAAAAATTTGTTTTTCTATATATGTTGCGCCATAAAATTTAACGGAAAAAAATAATGCGTCCACAACCAATTAATAATATTATGGATATTGTGCCTTATAAAGGCGGGGAATCAAAAATCGCTGGTTTTGATAAGGTTCACAAATTATCTTCAAATGAAAACCCATTGGAATGTTCGAAAAAGGCACGTCAGGCCTTTATTGAAGAAGCGCAAAACCTTCACTCTTACCCTGATGGTGCGCATACAAAATTACGTGAAGCAATTGCGGGTCGTTATGGTCTTGACGTAAATCGTATCATTTGCGGCAATGGTTCAGATGAGTTGTTTCAGCTTTTGGGACGTTCATTCATTGCACCGGGTGATGAGATTATTCAATCTGAATATGGCTTTCTTGCATATGGCCTATTGGCGCAGCAGCAAGGCGCAAAGTGTATCTCTGCCAAGACCAAGGATTATGTAACCCAAATTGATGCAATAATTGCCGCAATTACCCCAAAGACCAAGGTTATTTTTCTTGATAATCCATCAAACCCAACGGGAACTTATATAAGTTTTGATGAAGTAAAGCGTCTTCATGCCGCCTTGCCTTCACATGTTATATTGGTTCTCGATGCCGCATATGCCGAATATGTGAATAATAATGATTATTCTGCTGGGCTTGAACTGGCAGGGGAATTTGAAAACGTAATTATGACACGCACCTTCTCAAAAATTCATGGACTTGCAGCATTGCGTATCGGCTGGGGTTACGGTGCGCAAAACATTATTGATGCGATGAACCGCGTGCGCGATCCGTTTAATCTTAATTCTGCGGCGATTGCGGCGGGGGTTGCGGCATTGAACGACCATGAATTTGTTGCCGCTTCAAATGCCCATAATAGCAATTGGCTAGAAATTCTAAGTAGCGAATTTGCGGACAATGGTTTTAAGGCAATTCCAAGTGTTACTAATTTCATTATGGTTGAGTTTGATAGTGAAAACACTGCCAATCGCTTTGATGAACATTTAAAATCATTTGGCATAATTGCCCGCAAAATTGGCTCTTATAATTTATCACAAAATATACGTATTTCTATTGGCACAGACGAGGCCAACCAATTGCTTATAAAGGCAATGAAAGAGTTTAAATGATGTTTGAAAAGCTCGCGATAATTGGTATCGGATTGATTGGTTCTTCTATTGCGCATAAAGTCAATGCGGCGAAACTTGCCAAAGAAACCGCGCTTTATGATGCTTCTGAAACCGTGCGGGCGCGTGCCAAAGAGCTTGGCTTGGGTGTTGTTTACGATAATTATACCCACCTTTTACATGGTGCAGAATTGGTTATTATCTGCACCCCATCAGGCGTTATTGCCACTGTGGCACAAGAGATTATGCCATATCTTGATAGTGGTGCAATCCTATCGGACGTGGGTTCGGTAAAAGGTGAAATTATTAAAAACATCATCCCTTTTTTGCGTGATGATATTTATTTTGTTCCTGGTCACCCGCTTGCAGGGACGGAGTTTTCAGGACCTGATGCCGGTTTTGCCAGCCTGTTTGAAAACCGCTGGTCGATTATTTGCCCGCTTGATGACGAGCGTGTGGATTATAAAGCGGCACAGGAAAAATTGGTCGAATTTTGGAAAGCTCTGGGCGCAAATGTCGAAATCATGAATGCGCAGCGTCATGATATGGTTTTGGCCGTAACCTCGCATATTCCGCATTTGATTGCTTTTACTATTGTTACCACTGCTGAAGATATTGAACATGTAACAGAATCCGAAGTGGTTCAATATTCGGCATCAGGTTTCCGTGACTTTACCCGTATAGCCGCATCGGATCCGACCATGTGGCGCGACGTTTTTCTTTTGAACAAGGATGCAATTCTTGAAATCCTAAGCCGCTTTTCAGAGGATTTAACCGCCCTTAAACGCGCAATACGTTGGGATGATGGTCAACTTCTGTTTGATACAATAACCCGCGCCCGTAGAATGCGCAAAGAAGTAATTGATGCAGGGCAAGATATTAATAAACCTAATTTTGGAAGGTAATTATAAAGATTATACTTATGTAGAAATCGATTGCTTTAATTAATTAAGGCCTCATTATATTTAAGTGTTCATAATAAAATAATGTGATTATTATAAATGACGCTATATTATGCTTGTCAAATTTGAATTCATGTAATTATAGATAGCTATAATACATGTTAAATTGGTCAGGAATGTCGATATTTTAATTGTTGCATTTAGAATATTATAATGTATGGACGAATAAAAATATAATAAATGTGGTTTGATATGAAATTGAATATTATTATTACTTCAACCCGTCCAAATAGGGTTAGCCCTTGTATAGGCAAGTGGTTTTACGAGGTTGCAAAGCAAAATAACAATGGCCTTCAGGTAGTTTTAACCGATTTGGCAGAGGTGAATTTGCCTTTATTGGATGAGCCATATCACCCATCAAAACACCATTATTTACATGAACATACAAAAATTTGGTCAAATATTATTGAGACATCTGATGCCTTTGTATTTATTTTACCGGAATATAATTCGTGTGCCCCGCCATCTTTTGTAAATGCAATCGATTATTTGTATAATGAATGGAATTTCAAGCCGGTTGGGTTTGTTGGCTATGGCGCAATTAATGGCGGCCGCCATTCGGTTGAAAATGCAAAAAGTCTTATGGAGGCGGTGATGGCGCTTCCGGTTGAACAATCCGTGATTATTGAACACGCGGTTGAGCAAATGGACGACGATACTTTTCACGCCAAAGATACACAAATAAGTGCTGCAAAGCGTATGATAGAAAATATCGCGGTCGTTGCTTCCGATCTGCACGAAATGCGCACCCCTGGCAATTTAGAAGCCGTTAAGAAAGTGTCTTGGAACAAATTCGCGCCTTGGCACGCTGATATTCTTTCTCAAGTCGGTCGGTAATTTTGGCAATTGGCGCGATTTCTTTGATTGCGCCAATCCCTTGACCAGAGCCCCAAATATCTTTCCATGCCTTTGCGCCGGTTGCGGCAGCGCCAAAATCCATTTTTGTTTTGTCGGCATCAGGAAGATTATCGGGATCAAGCCCTGAATTGGCAATTGATGGCTTTAAATAATTGCCGTGAATCCCCGTAAAATAGTTTGAATAGACAATGTCATTGGCATTCGAATCAACAATCATTTGTTTATATTCTTGGGTGGCGCGTGCTTCGTCTGATGCAATAAAGACCGAACCCGCATACGCCAAATCTGCACCCATTGCCTGTGCCGCTAAAATGGCATCACCCGTGGCAATTGCGCCCGATAGCGCAAGCGGGCCATCAAACCATTCACGGATTTCTTGAATTAACGCAAATGGTGATAATGTTCCCGCATGACCACCCGCACCGGCAGCAACCGCGATTAAGCCATCAGCACCCTTGGAAATTGCCGATTTTGCGTGGCGATTATTGATGATGTCATGCATCACCACACCACCATATGAATGAATGGCATCATTGACCATCGGCACAGCACCAAGTGAGGTGATTACAAGCGGAACTTTGTACTTAACACATGCCTCAACATCATGTTGTAAGCGAGCATTGGAATTATGCACGATTTGATTAACGCCAAATGGGGCGGCGGGCTTATCAGGGTTTCGGGTATTATAATTACCCAATGTATCAGTGATTTCATCAAGCCATTCGTGAAGCTGCGCCTCCGGGCGCGCATTAAGGGCAGGGAACGTACCAATTATACCCGACTTACACTGTTCAATCACCATTTTTGGATTGGAAATAATAAACATCGGCGAGCCAATAAGCGGCAAACGCAAGTTTTTGAATAATTGGTGCATATTTTTCGTCCCTTTTTATTTACTTGCTTCCCTTGAGGGAAGCTGTCGCGCGAATGCGTGACTGAAGGGTGGCTTTAGCATTGCAAACATCTGCACCGTTCACCCTTCCGTCAAAATGCTTCGCATTTTGCCACCTTCCCTAAAGGGAAGGAGTTACCTTAATAAATGACTAGCAATATAAATGTCAAACGATTGTTTGAATTTGTTCTAATGTTTTAATTGTGAGCCCGAAGGGCGAGGGTAGGGTTTTGAATAGCTTTTATTTCCTGCCGATTGCGTCACAACCTTCATGGTCGCCAAGGTTACAGCCTTTGGTATAAAGCTCCTTGGCCTTTGTGGGGTTTATATCCACGCCATAACCCTTGTCATACATATTGGCGAGGTGGGTGCAGCCCGTGCCATTATTCAAGCCACATGCCATTTTAAAAAATTTAAGGGCATCATCATCCGATGGATCCATGCCGTTACCCATATAATACATATGCCCAAGTAAAAAGCAGGCATCGCCCTCATTGGCTTCGCATGATTTTTGGAATTTATCTTTTGCGGATGTATAGTCTTTCTCTTCAAGCGCGGCTTGACCGGCTTTTACTCTTGCGCTTTGCGCATTGGCATTTGTTACAACGCCGATAGTAGCCATTATGGCGATTGAAGCACAAATCAATTTCAATGCATTTTTCAATGAGCGTTTCATCTTATCCTCCGAAAACCTGCACTGTGCCTTGGCTTCACTTTTGTTTCTCAAAACACAGTGCCTCAAGGTGGGGGCATAATAGGCTTATACTGGGGGCTTCGCTACATGCGAATTGTCGCAACTAAAACAAAAGCCCCGAAAAGTTTCGGGGCTTTTAATAATTTTATCTCGAAAGTTTAAAGCTATTAAGCTTCTTTCGCCATTTTAGCGGCTTTTTCGATTGCTTCGTCGATATTGCCAACCATGTAGAAAGATTGCTCAGGAAGGTGGTCATATGCGCCTTCTACCAAGCCTTTAAAGCCTTTGATAGTGTCTTCAAGTGCAACCAATTTACCAGGAGAACCGGTGAATACTTCCGCAACGTGGAACGGTTGAGATAAGAAACGCTCAACTTTACGCGCACGAGAAACCACCAATTTGTCGTCTTCTGACAATTCGTCCATACCCAAAATCGCGATGATGTCTTGCAACGCTTTATATTGTTGCAAAATCTCTTGAACGCGGCGAGCAGTTTCATAATGTTCTTTACCAACAACGCGTGGCTCTAGGATACGAGATGTTGAGTCAAGTGGGTCAACCGCAGGGTAAATACCTTTTTCCGCGATTGAACGGTTAAGAACTGTGGTTGCGTCCAAGTGGGCGAATGATGCCGCAGGAGCAGGGTCGGTCAAGTCATCCGCAGGAACGTAAATCGCCTGAACCGAAGTGATTGAACCTTTAATGGTTGAGGTAATACGCTCTTGCAAGCCACCCATATCGGTAGCAAGTGTTGGCTGATAGCCCACCGCAGAAGGAATACGACCAAGAAGTGCAGACACTTCTGAACCCGCTTGGGTAAAGCGGAAGATGTTATCCACGAAGAACAACACGTCTTTACCTTCTTCGTCACGGAAATATTCGCAGATTGAAAGACCAGTCAAAGCCACACGAGCACGTGCGCCAGGAGGTTCGTTCATCTGACCATAAACCAATGTACAACGAGAACCTTCAGTCGAGCCATTGTTTTCTTTAGGGTCAACGTTCACTTTTGATTCGATCATCTCATGGTAAAGGTCGTTACCTTCACGAGTACGTTCGCCAACGCCTGCAAGCACTGAATAACCACCGTATGCTTTTGCGATGTTGTTGATAAGCTCTTGAATAAGAACGGTTTTACCAACGCCCGCGCCGCCGAACAGACCGATTTTACCACCTTTTGCATATGGGCAAAGAAGGTCAACAACTTTGATACCAGTAACCAAAATTTCTGGGTTTGGTTTTTGGTCTTTAAAGTCAGGGGCCGCTTTATGGATTGAACGAACGCCTTCTGGTGCATTGATTGGGCCTGCTTCGTCAATCGGTTCACCGACAACGTTCAAAATACGACCCAATGTGCCAGGACCAACCGGAACCATGATTGGTGAACCAGTATCTGAAACTGGTTGACCGCGAACAAGACCTTCGGTCGCGTCCATTGCAATGGTACGAACAGCGTTTTCGCCCAAATGCTGCGCAACCTCAAGAACCAAGCGTTTGCCTTGGTTTGTGGTTTCCAATGCGTTCAAAATATCAGGAAGTGCGCCTTCAAATACAACGTCCACAACCGCACCAATAACCTGTGAAACTTTGCCTTTCGCTTCGATAGACATATCTTTTCTCACTCTCTCAAAATCATTTCGCCCGTTTGGGGCAACAAATTAAACGGCTTGCGCCCCTGCGATAATCTCTGTCAATTCGGTGGTAATCATTGCCTGACGTTTGCGGTTCATTTGCAGCGTCAGTTTTTTGATTAAATCACCGGCATTGCGCGTTGCGTTATCCATAGCACCCATTTGTGCGCCATAGAAACCAGCGTTATTTTCCAAAAGACCACGAAGAATTTGGCTATTCATATAACGTGGCAATAATGCCTCAAGAATAGTTTCTTCTGATGGTTCATATTCATAGACACCAGAATTGGCATCAGTCTTTGCATCAGTTTCGGCAAGTTCAACCTTGACCGGAATAAGCTGCTGCACAGTTGGAATTTGTGAAATCACAGAGCGGAATTTTGAATATACAAAATGTGCAACATCAATTTCACCAGCATCAAATAATTCGACCATTTTGTCGGCAACTTCTTTCGATTGTGCCGCGCCAATTGTGCGAACTTGTGAAAAGTCGATGTGACCAACCGATAACTCACCAAATAGGCGCTTTAACTGATCGCGTCCTTTTTTGCCGACGGTAAGGATTTTTACCTTTTTGCCATCAGCCTGAAGCTCTGCCACCAATTCACGAGATTTTTTCACGATATTCGTGTTAAAACCACCGCAAAGACCGCGTTCAGAAGTGGCAACCACCACCAAATGCACATCATCTTTGCCTGAACCGCTTAACAGTTTTGGCGCCGCTGCTGAACCCTGAACCGAAGCAGCAAGATTGGCAACAGTTGCTGCAATCTTCTCCGAATAAGGGCGCGCAGCCTCAGCAGCCTGTTGTGCGCGTCTTAATTTAGATGCCGCCACCATTTGCAATGCCTTGGTAATCTTTTGTGTAGATTTCACCGAGGTAATGCGGGTGCGAAAATCCTTTAAGGAAGCCATGTTTTAAATCCTTAAGCAGCAAAACCTTTGGTGAATTCATCAAGCGCAGCGATGATTTTACCTTCGATGCCATCTTTCTTGATGTCTTTTTTGTCTTTAACTTCTTGTGCCAATGCTTTGTATTTTCCAGCCAAAGCCTGACGCAATTCTTGTTCATAACGCTTAACTTGAGAGGTTTCGATACCGTCCAAGTAACCTTTTGTACCAGCGTAAATCAAGATAACTTGCTCTTCAACTGGAACCGGCGCGAACTGATCTTGTTTAAGAAGTTCGGTCAAACGTGCGCCACGGTTAAGTGTTTTTTGGGTTGCCGCATCAAGGTCAGAACCGAATTTAGCGAATGCCGCCAATTCACGGTATTGCGCCAATTCACCTTTTACAGGGCCCGCAACTTGTTTCATTGCTTTAACCTGTGCCGATGAACCCACACGAGAAACTGATAGACCAACGTTAACCGCAGGACGAATACCTTGATAGAACAAATCAGTTTCCAAGAAAATCTGGCCGTCTGTGATTGAAATCACGTTGGTTGGAATATATGCAGAAACGTCGTTCGCTTGGGTTTCGATAACTGGAAGTGCAGTCATAGAACCTGCGCCATTGTCATCATTCAATTTCGCCGCACGTTCAAGAAGGCGAGAGTGAAGATAGAATACGTCACCAGGATAAGCTTCACGACCAGGAGGACGACGAAGAAGAAGTGACATTTGGCGATAAGCAACCGCTTGTTTGGTCAAATCGTCATAAATGATTAGTGAGTGCATACCGTTATCACGGAAATATTCACCCATTGTTGCACCGGTAAATGGCGCAATATATTGAAGAGGTGCAGGATCAGAAGCGGTTGCCGCAACGATAATTGAATATTTCAATGCGCCACGCTCTTCAAGAGTGTTTACAAGCTGGGCAACGGTTGAACGTTTTTGACCGATAACCACGTAAACGCAATATAGTTTTTCTGATTCAGTAGCATCGCGGTCATGCGCATCTTTTTGGTAGATGATTGCGTCAATCGCGATTGCAGTTTTACCAGTTTGACGGTCACCGATAATCAACTCACGTTGGCCACGACCGATTGGGATAAGAGCATCAATAGATTTGATGCCGGTTTGCATTGGCTCATGCACAGATTTACGTGGAATGATGCCAGGTGCCTTTACGTCAACTTTTTTACGGTCATCGATATCAACCAATGGGCCTTTGCCGTCGATTGGTTCACCCAATGCGTCAACAACGCGGCCAAGAAGACCTTTACCAACAGGAACAGACACGATTTCGCCAAGGCGTTTAACGGTGTCACCTTCTTTAATACCACGGTCATCACCGAAGATAACCACACCAACGTTATCACGCTCTAGGTTAAGAGCCATGCCTTTAACGCCGGTTCCAAATTGAACCATCTCACCGGC